>OLGZ01000252.1_pt1 | contig 48176 bp, 42 predicted proteins | sample 1605981 | NCBI WGS metagenome assembly OLGZ01 (sample SAMN03283291) | human gut metagenome | biome: human-associated habitat; material: feces | host: Homo sapiens | place: Peru | collected 2012 | reverse complement strand
TCACACGTTAACCTTACAAAGCATCAGTATCTCCCGTAATGGAGAAGCTAAAAATCCAGTTCTTCGTGAGTACTACCTCAAGAAATGTGACTCAAAACCAAAGCTCGTAGCAATGGGAGCTGTTTCACATAAGGTATGCAATATGATATTTGCAATACTCAGAGACAACAAACCATTCAAAATCATTGCTCCTCAGGAGCATATCAAACAATACAATGCTGCTAAATGCGACATAGCTGCATAAAATACTATGAACCCAATGAATCAATATCTTTCAAAAAACGATATTTTCACCAAGGGGAAAGTCCGCCCTTTTTTAGTCAAAAAACAAAATAATTTTTTTCATTTAACTATTGACATTTATTAGCTGGACTTTTCTAAACTGAACACTTTGCAGATCATCGATTTAGCTCTGCTGATCTGTTCGTTAATTTTTTATCTAACTTTAGTGTACAGTCTCATCCGAGTTGAGAGTCAAGCTGTTTTTTTCGATTTCTTTTTCTTCTCTGTTCTACATGATTCTTTCACTATTTTTCCATGCATACAGGAACCTGCAGTCTTAAATACATCGAACGTTTTCTGCTGTCAAAGATATGCATCTCCATGATTTCCTCACAGATATAATCTCCACAGATTTCATATTCATTCGCTCTGCAATATTCCAGCAGTCTGGATGCACAGTCTCTTTCCTTTTCAAAATCCTCAGTATATATGCAGGCATACATTCCGTTTTCCACTTTCTGTGTATGATCTTTTAAAGGGAAATTTTCATCCACAAAAATGAAAATCTCATTCGAATAAAATCTCTGATCTTCAAAATTTTTCTTACTCATAATTGTACCGGGATTGCAATAATATACCTGAGGTATCTTATATTCCAGCAATTTATTTTTCAGCTGCTTCAGAATCAGCTCATAAGTATCAATGCTGTAATCATAAAAATTAGTCTCTACCTGCATCGAATAGATCGTTCTCTCCGGAATATATTCCAGTGTAATTGTCCCACTCTTTGGTGATTTCTTATATCTCTTAATACTTGAAATAGTCCGGTTGATCGCCTCCATTTTAAACTGAAGTTCTTTCATTTCCTGCTCCGTCTGTATCTTTTTCCAAAGCAGTACTTTTTCGATCTGATCGATCTCCTTCTGATCCAGAATTTCTTTGATCTCCTTCAATTCCATTCCAAGTTCTTTCATGTACTGAATCATATCCAGTCTTGCATTCTGCTTGATATTATAATATCGATAATGTGTCTGTTCATCCACATAACACGGTTTTAAAAGCCCCATTGAGTCATACAGCCGCAATGTCGGAACAGTCGTGCGATTCATCTTTGCCATTTCTCCTATTGCGATATAATTTTGATTTTTTTCGACCATATCTATCACCTCAAAACTCTAAAGTAACATTAGAGTTATCGTATTGTTGTTCACTCGCATTATATCATTTTTTGTGAACTATCTCACAAAAATATAGCCTTTTTTCCCAGTTTGGTATATGATGATATCAAAGTTTTAAATTAGAAGTAACCCACCTCTTACTTCTGTAAAAATACAATTTTATACCCATGGAGGTCTGTTATGAAAACAATCACACTGAACAACACAAACTTAAACATTCCTGAAATCGGAATGGGCTGTATGCGAATCAATGGACTTGAAACTGTCGATGCAGTCAAAGAATGGATGGACACTGCACTTGAACATGGAATCAATTTTTTTGATCATGCAGACATCTATGGAAAAGGAGAATGCGAGGAATTATTTGGACGTGTACTTACACCTTCTTTAAGAGAAAAGATCATTCTCCAGTCTAAATGTTCCATCCGTCCTGGTATTGCCTTTGATTTTTCAAAAGAACATATTTTAAATTCTGTGGATGGAATCCTGAAACGTTTAAATACAGGGTATCTCGATATTTTATTACTTCATCGCCCAGACACTTTGATAGAACCGGAAGAAGTCGCAGATACGTTCCGTATTTTAAAAGGAAGTGGCAAAGTTCGTCACTTTGGTGTAAGCAACCAGACTCCAATGCAGATCGAACTGCTGAATAAATACTGTGATGAGCCAATGATCATCAACCAGCTGCAGCTCAGTATTGCTCACTGTCCGATCATCAACTCCGGGATCAATGCGAATATGTACAATGATTCCGGTATCAACCGTGATGGCGGTATTTTGGAATACTGCCGTCTGAAAGATATCACCATTCAGGCATGGTCTCCATTCCAGTACGGTATGTTTGAAGGAATCTTTCTGGGAAGTGAAAAATATCCTGAACTGAACAAAGTCATTGATGAACTCGCTGAAAAATATAATGTAACTAACAGTGCGATCGCCGTTGCATGGATTCTGCGTCATCCTGCAAGAATTCAGACCATCATCGGTACAACAAACAAAGAGCGTATTGCACAGGTCAGCAAAGCTTCTGATATACGACTCACCAGAGAAGAATGGTATGCACTGTATATGGCTGCCGGGAATAAACTGCCGTAAAAGTATTAAATCCAGGAAATTCATCGGGGATGACATTTTTCATTTGTTAAGGTTCCTTAATCCACAACATTTTTAATGCAAGGAAGGGTTTAAATATGTTAGATATTATTTTTTCTTTTATTATTTGTTTAGCTATTCCTATAGTTATGTTTTTAGGCGGGATTCTAATCAAAACAATTGTATTGAATTAGCAATGAAATGGCATTATAATGAAGAAAAAAGGAGGTATCTAAAATGGCAAGTACAATTCAGATCAGGGTGGACGATGACTTAAAAAATAAATCAGATCAGCTTTTTAAAGATCTTGGAACTGATACGACATCAGCAATAAGGATGTTTTTAACGCAGGCGGTTGCATATAATGGATTTCCATTTGAAATAAAACGAACTGTGCATAATCCTTATACATCTATGACAGAAGAAGAGATGCTTCAAAGACTGGAACAATCCAGAGAATCTTCAAAAAAGGGAAATTACCGAAATGCAGATGATGTGATTTCAGATATGAGAGGAAAATATGGATTATAAAGTAGTTGTAACAGCTGAAGCAGAAGAAGACTTGAACCATTTTATACAATATCTGCTTTTCGCCAAGAAAAATAAGCAGGCAGCAAAAAATGTTAGCTGGATTAGCTGACAGCGAACGCTTTTGTTATTTTCTAATCACGTTCGTGACATGAAATTCCATTCAAAATGATCAATTTTCAACTAACGCAATCCGATTTTTGAGGTAAAGAAAAACTATCAAAAAAATGATAATTAAATGCGAGCTTGTGGTAGAATGGAAAAAGAGAAAAGCATAAAGGATGTAGTTGTGGAGAATATTTGTTATGATTAGAAAGTTGCTGAACGGAGATATCGATAGAGTTGCTGACATATGGTTAAAGACAAATCTGAAAGCACATTATTTTATTTCCAATCAATACTGGAAAAGTAATTATGAATTAGTAAAAGAAATGATGTCACAATCCGAAGTCTATGTGTTCGAAGTGGATAAAATGATACAAGGATTTGTAGGACTAAACGATGAATATATCGAAGGTATTTTTGTCTCTGAAGAAATGCAGTCTTGTGGCATAGGTAAGCTTTTATTGGATTATATTAAGGATAAAAAAGTTAGCTTACAATTAAATGTATACCAGAAGAATACCAGAGCAATTTCTTTTTACCAAAGAGAAGGATTCATTATTCAATGTGAAGGTTTGGATGAAGCTACTGGTGAAAAAGAATACACCATGCTATGGAAACCAGAAAGCATGATCGAACGTACGAAGCTTGGTTGGAGCTCTCCTAAGAACTAGTTGTGGGGTCGATTCCCGCAGGGAACATTGATTAGCCTATTCATTTTGCGCAAAATCATGCGTACAGTATAAATAAGTTTCATCGCGTTCTTTCGATCTTTCACTTTTCTTTTGCATTGGTTCTGTTTATGCTCATCATTCGATGTTCTTCTTTGATATCTTCTATATCAGTGATAATGATACTTTCGCTCTTGGAAAACATATCCGTACCACCATTTTATTATATCCATATTTGCATTCTGCAATCTGCCTATTTCGGGAACCACTCCCTGTGCACACCATTCATATGTATTGTCTTCATGTTGTTTTCCTCCTGAATGTCTTTCTTATCTTACTTTTTTACATTCAAGCCAGACGGAAAGTCCTTCTTTTATTTTCTGCTCTTCCACAGGTTTCATAAAAAAATATTCTATCCGCAGTCTGAACGCATGAAGCGAAAAATCAAGGTCACTGCACCAGATGATTCCACATTTCGGATACAGGGAACGAATATGTTCTGCTACATTCAGACCGGACACCCCCGATAATGTGAGAAGCACCACTGTCGGTACTGTTTTCAATGTCCATGCAAAAAATTGTTCCTGATTCTGATAAATTTCAATCAGCGGAAAAACATGCTTTTCTTTGAAGTAATTTCTAATATATTCCGCACTTTCTTGTCCTTCCTGTTCCTGGTCGGTCAATATAGCAATACAATACACGACACCCCTCCCTTTCCGTTTAATGTACCTTCATTTATTATTTTCATTATAAAAAAGTCAGAAATTATTTCAACAATTCTGTCACGAAATGACAGAAAATGACATAAGTTACAACTTAATGGTATTGTTTTGTGATATACTGTTACCAGAACGTTTTCGAAATAACTACACCACTTGCTTGTCTGCGAATTCGATTGCACAGATGAAAAAATGTCACTGTGAACGGAGTGTGCAGTAACGAAAAAGTCTCAGCAAGCGGAATTTTATAAATATATATAAGGAAGATTTAGTGTGAAAATTGCAATTGTTGATGATATTTCAGAAGAACGGACACTGCTGCGAAACAGACTGGAATCTCAGTTTTCCAGACGCAATGTCCTTACAGATATATTTGAATATGAAAATGGAGAAACTTTCCTCACTTCAGCGAAGGAATGTCCTTTCACTGTAGTGTTTCTGGATATTTATATGAATGGATTTAACGGAATTGATACAGCAAAAGAACTTCGAAAATCAGACACTGACTGTCTGCTGATCTTTACAACAACTTCCACTGACCACGCATTAGAGGGATTTCAGGTTCGGGCTCTGCATTATCTTGTAAAACCCTACAGTGAAAATGATATTTCCGCACTGGCAGATGAAATCCTTTCCCGCATCCCGGATTCCGGGAAATACATAGATGTAAAGGTAAACGGCAGTAATATTCAGATTCCTTTCCGGGAAATAATCTACGCAGAACATTTTTCCCACATGATTCACGTCCACACTGCCGGTGAAAGGGAACTGGTCACCCGCCAGTCCTTTGATTCCTTCACAACCTCCCTGAAAATGGACTCACGTTTCTATCAGTGTAACCGGGGCGTTGTGATCAATCTGGAGCATGCCGTTGATTTTGACGGATCATGCTTTCGCCTTGATAACGGAAGTAATGTCCCAGTCAGCCGGAAGCTGCTCAAAAACGCCAGACAAACATTTATGGAATTTCTGTTCCAAAAGAGGTGCCTGTGACTTTGCCTATTCTACCGGCTATGTCCGTATTTAACATAATGTCTCCGTCATTAAAACTACTATATGATAATTAGGGAGACTGTCCGCCCCGGATAATCTCCCCAATTTCTACATCCTCTTCTCTTAGTCATTTACTATTTTTTCTTTGACTTCTTCCCTTTATTATTCGATTCTTCGTTCTTCTCTTTATCTCGTTTTTCCAATATTCTTCCAACCGTCATAGCTACCAGAATAAATGTACAAAGCACAGCGCCTATAGTAGCTATAAGAATCTCGATTGGACTATCTATTGGTTCTATTTTATATTTACCTTTTGAAGTTCGATAAACAGTTATAGTGTCTTCATCTCCTATATAAACTCTGTGATAAACGGTGCCTCTTCCTTTATAAGTTTCCCCTTCAACTTCATATGAATAGTCAACATCATATTTTATTATCCTGCTAGACTCTTTATCTTCTTTTGCTTGAGTAATAACTGCACTCACACTTCGAATATCAGTAGAATTTTCAAACTCTTTTTGTTTATTAATTTCATTGAATATGCAGAAGATGCATCCAACCAATCCAATAATAAATAACAAATATACGCCTACAATTTCCCGTTTTTCACTCTTTTTTTTATCCATAATTTTTCGCCTCCCCGGTAAGAATATTCTATTCATTATGTTATATTCATAATACCCGATTATTCGTATAGTGCCACTATCACTTGTGTTAGTAATCGAATTAAAATGATGAAAAGCTTGCAAATCCACCTTCTTTCCGTTAATATATTGACAAAAAACAGGGAAAGGAAAGAAGGTATGTTTCAAACAATTATTGGTACCATCAGTTCTTTTATGTACAGCAAGCTGCTGGTCATTCTACTGATTGGTGCGGGAGTCTATTTTACAGTCCGCACAAGATTTCCGCAGGTAAGATTATTTAAGAATGCTTGTGGATCCGTGATGGAAAAGCCGGAGGATAAAGGGACAATTTCCTCTTTTCAGGCACTTATGGTTTCAACAGCATCCCGTGTGGGAACGGGAAATATTGTCGGGGTTTCATCGGCGATTTGTATAGGTGGATTTGGTTCTGTATTCTGGATGTGGGTGATTGCGATCATCGGAAGTGCATCTGCACTGATCGAGAGTACATTGGCACAGATTTATAAGAAAAAAGGGAAAGACGGAAGCTGTTATGGAGGACCGGCTTACTATATTGAAGCGGCACTTCATTGTCGCCCGCTGGCAATTGTTTTCTGCGTTGCAATGATTTTAACCTACGCATTTGGATTTAATATGCTGGCATCTTATAATCTGCAGTCTACATTTTCAGTATTTTCTTTTTATGATGCAAAGATGAGTCCATGGATCATCGGTGGGATTTTAGCCGTGCTGACAGGATGGTGTCTGCTTGGCGGCGGATCACGTATCGTAAAAGTAACTTCAATGGTTGTGCCGGTAATGGGAATTGCGTATATCGGAATTTCACTTTTGGTAGTAATTATCAATATTCAGAATGTGCCGGCAATGTTCGTGCGCATTTTTGAAGAAGCATTTGATTTTAAAGCAATTTTCGGAGCATTTTCCGGTTCGGCCATGATGCAGGGAATCCGCCGGGGACTTTATTCCAATGAGGCAGGTATCGGTTCTGCTCCGAATGCATCGGCTTCGGCAAATGTCAGCCATCCGGTAAAACAGGGACTGGTACAGATGTTGTCCGTATTTATTGATACTTTGTTGCTTTGTACAGCAACAGCAATGATGTGTATGTCATCCGGTATTGATCCTGCAAAAGAATTGCAGGGAGCACCGTGGGTACAGGCATCCCTTCAGGAATCACTTGGTTCTTTCGGGCCGGTCTTCATTACAGTTGCAATGGTATTTTTTGCATTTACAACTCTGCTCGGGAACTGTTTCTATTGTGATAACCTTTTGATCTACATTCACAAAAAACAGCCGGAAAAAGCTTTTATGAAAGGCTTCAGACTGGTATCGGCACTTGCAATCTTTCTGGGAGCAGGGATGGAGATGTCTCTTTTGTGGGATCTTTCCGATGTACTGATGGGGGTTATGGCGCTCATTAACATTCCGGTTATCCTGATTTTATCAGGGATTGCATTGAAAGCGATCCAGGATTATGAAGCGCAGTTAAAGCAGGGAATCAACCCGGTTTTTAAAAGTGCAGACATTGGTCTTAGACAAAAAACAGATTTTTGGAGATAAAACAGGATAATGGGGGAGACTGTCCGAACCATCGGATAATCTCCCCCAATTTCTACATCCTCTATTTTATAACTAAGACTCTATGTTTTAATGGATAGCTTTTTGCTTTTTTCTTGCCAGCTGTTCATTTAGTTCCGCCAATTCTTCCTGGCTCATTCCTCTTGTTTTTCGGAAATGCTTTATATTCTCATTAATCATAATTTCATATCCCTTCTATTCGATATGTACATGTACATTATAAATGTATACGAATATGCTGTTTCCGATACAAGCAATGGAAATTAACATTGGCTATTTTTTCTCTTATATCAGTAATTCCCATTCCTATCAGTAGAAATGCAAGAACTACAGGTCTTATAATTGTATTAGTGGCTCTTGCTATGCTCGTGTTCCCAAATAAAAAGCAGAAATATACAGATGCTAATGGTTAAACATCAAATGCATATTCGTGAATCTTTCTAAAGAATGTTTTTCCTTTTCTATAAATCGCCAGGTTTGTTTAAAGGTTCCTGGTGCAATTAAATCCTCTTGAGAAATAAATTCAACAAAATCCTCTACCTTACCTTCATACTTTTCCGCAAAATCATCAGCCATATCTGCTTTTTCTTCATCTGTAAAATCTTTCAGTTCATCGAAAAGAACATGCTCCAAATTGCAAGAATTAAAATAGATTCTATAGCTGACACCATTGATTTTCCCGGAAGAATATAGTTTTGATAATATCTCTGCTTTTTGAGTATGCTTTCGGATTAAATAATCCGGATATTTAGTTTCTATATGATCCAAATAATATCTGACTCCCTCAATATCCTTTTTCACAATTACATCATTGCAAAAAGCTCCATCCATATCAACAATGTGTATGATTTTTAAAAAATCCTCTATCCTATATCCATATTTTTGTTTTACTGATTCAATTAAGTTGTTAATCTTGGAAAGTATATTGTCAGCTGATGTATAATCCTTTGTCGTGATATCTCCATGAACTACTACAAACTGAATCTCTTCACTCGAAAAATATTCTTTTAAAATGGATCCCAATGCGGCCTCGTCACTCGGTCCTTCTACAATAACCGCAATTACTTTTTTCTCATTCACTACGAACACCCCGTCCTGCTTTTCTAAATGCTCTGGCAATTTTCAAACTATCGGTTTCTTCATAAATTTGTTCTGATTGGCCGCCCAATGTAATGCTTCTGATATACATATTGCGAAGGTTGTTGCTTTCTCTTACGTTCTTCATATGGATATAACGATTATCTGGATTCGTAGTAGAGAACATAATGCTTTCTTTATCAATCATTTCAAGTGCCCTAAGATTATGGGAAGTAAAGATCAATTGTCCTTTTGCACTCTTTTTGAAAATATCAAGCAACTCCCCCAACATGTATTCAAAAATTCCGGAATCAAGTTCATCAATCACCAAACAAATCGAAGGATTTCCAAATGCCTGTATGAGTGCATTTAGAATAGAAATAATTTTAATAATTCCCTCAGATTCCATTCTGATCGGAATCTCTTTCATGCCATCTCTCTTTGACATTAATTCCAGTTTCCATCCTTCTTCTCCATTATCCAATGATTGTTTCCCATAATTTTTAATCGTTACCTGCAATCCCGGAATGATTGTGTATAACACAATATTAATCTGTTCAACAATTGTCTCTAACAGATTTTTTCTTTCTTCATCCACCAGGATTGGTTCTGTCAAAGGAACTGCAAAATCTCCTTTTGCTCCGATATTATCATTTTCAATCCGAAAAGCCATCGGCAAAACAAAATTAGCAGAAATCACTCCTGAATGTGTATTGCGAATCACAAATAGATCTTTCAAAGCAAATTCAAACAAAGAAGATATAATAACTGAAAACTGTTGAAATCCATTTTTATATTCTCTACAGAATATTTCCCGACTGCTTTCACCAAAAATATAAGAACAGTTACTTTTCTCTGCCATTTTGCGTGCTACAATTAAATCTGTTTTTATTTCTTTATTGGCTTCCAGAATTTCATCCAGCCTTTTCTGTGGTTTAAAAATAACATCCGTTTGATCTCTTTGATAATCCATGAATGTAGTCTTATTTGTTCTGATTCCATTTTCATTCTTTGCGGATCTCAATATTTCCCGATTAATAACAATCTCTTTTTCTTCTCTGCTAAGGCTTAATGTGTACCCTATTTCAAACACAATACCATCCATAAAAATATTGAAATCTGCAAAAATTTCAGCAGTATCAGAATCTATAGTCATGTAATCTTCTAATGACTGATCCAAATCGGCTCCCACCATTACTTTTTGTAAAAAATATAAGGCATCCACGATTGCTGTTTTTCCTGAACCATTTTGTCCGTAAATCCCCAGTATTTCTGCTTTGTCCGCTGATAATATTTTGTTTACGGTATTCGGCATATATATAGTTCCATTTTTTACATTTTTAATATTTGTCAATTGTAATGATGACAAACGAACAATCGGTCTTTTCATCTTTATTCTTCTCCTTACAACTATCCTGCCACACTATACGTTATGACTATAACGATATCATAAATCATTGATTTCTTCAATATTTTTCTTCGTTTCCGAATTTTTTATTCGTTTTTCGGAATTTTATTTGTTATATCGGTCGTTAATAGTGTTTTCTTTTAGTTATTTTTTGTTCAATGATAATGAGAAAACAGTGCAATTTTAAAGGATGGCCATTTATTTGACCATCCTTTTTCATCACGGTACTTATATTCTACCGTTTACATATATTTTCTTGCTAATCTTTGTTAAAAGTTAATTTGTGAATACCCGATAATTTTCTTCCTTATCGTAATCCTTGTGGATTCCATCATCCTCATACATCATATAACTGCTGTTTTTATATCCGATAAGCTGCAGCTGTTCGGTATCGATATCTTTCACACACTCTGCCGCTTCTGCAATCGGGATACATTTACCACTTCGAATGAAGAGCGGTACTTCATTTAGTGCCACATCTACATAATGATTGCCTTTTGCGAGAACCTCTTCTGAAATGCTTCCGTCCGGCAGGAACTTGATAAATTTCATCTCTTCCGGCAGATAAACATAACGGCCTCTTGCGTTCTGCTCGTAGACCGGAGCGATCATGATCTCGTTTCCAAGCACCAGCTGATCCTCTATCCTAATTGCTCTCTTGTCATCCGGATAAACAAACCCAAGTGGTTTGAAATACATGTCATCACTCAGCACAGCTTTCATGTACTCACTGTACAGATACGGCACAAGACGATATCTTGTGTTAATGACAGCGCGGAAATCCTCGATTTTTTCAAATTGATAACATTCCTGCAATCTTGTTCCCGTTGCTGAATGATTACGCATCAGCGGTGTAAATACACCAAGTGCAAGGAAACGAAGCAACAGTTCTCTTGTTGTATCACTGCCAAAACCTCCAAGGTCAGCACCTGTATACAAGAAACCGCACATATTCAGAGACGGCAGCATCTTCAGGTTAAGAAGGATATGCGACCACCAGGATTTATTATCTCCTGTCCAGATTCCGCCATAACGGTGCATTCCGATATAAGAAGATCTGGAAAACATCAGAAAACGTTTTTCCGGGTCAATGCGTTCAAAAGCTTCTCCTGCTGCCCTTGTCATATTGTAGCCAAAAAGATTATGTACTTTGTCATGACGGATCTTTTTGCCATCAATATTGTGATAAAATCTTTTGTAATCTTCCGGATCATTCGCAATACCGAGCATCTTGCCCTGCATCGCCCATGGATGGATCTTGCCTTCGGTATCCTTTGCAAACTCTCCGGCAAGTTCTTTTGCCTCTGCAAGCCCTTCCGCAGAATAAAAGATCGCTGGCTCATTCATATCATTCCAGAAACCTTCTATTCCCTGTTCGATCAGAAAACGATATTTGTCTCCGAACCATTTTCTGGCTTCCGGATTCAGCATATCCGGGAAATGGGTATCTCCCGGCCATACAGCTGCAACAAAATCACTTCCGTCTTCTCTCTTGCAGAAATAGTTGTTTTTGACACCTTCCTCGTAAATCTCATATCCCGGCTCAACCTTGACACCGGCATCAATGATTGGAATCAGGCGAATATCCTGGTCATCCATTTCCTGCACGAATTCCGGAAAATCCGGGAAATTTTCTTCATTCACTGTGAAATCTTTGAATGCCTGCATGTAATCAATATCCATGTAAATCATGTCGATTGGGATATGATTCTCCCGATGTCCTTTTGCAACAGCACGGAAATCTTCTTTCGTCGTATAACCCCAGCGGCTCTGTCCGAAACCAAAAGCAAACTTCGGCGGAATATAGCTGCGGCCGATTACGTGGCGGAACTGTTTTACGATATCATATGCATTCTCACCTTCAAGCACATAGATATCCAGATCAGCATTTTCGCAGGATACCCTGAGTGTATCCTCTCTGTCATATCCAATATCAAAGGTCAGTTTCGACGGATAGTCAAAAAACAATCCAAACGTAGTCTTTCCACTCACAATAATAAAGTTGTGGGCTCCGTACAAAGAACGCTTGTCCTCTGTATGTACCGGATCATCTGTACAATTACTGATATAACAATATCCTCTCTTGTTGATTCCACGATTGGCTTCACCCAGACCATAGACAATATCATCTTCGTCCATGATATAAGTAAAAACAAATCCTTCCTCCTGACTGACCTCTCCATATGGGAGAACGCCCTCAGTTGTTTCAATTTTTTCAGTCAGTGCCTCCGTATTAAATGGAGTTCCATATCTATATTTTCTAATCATCTCTCTGTCACCTAATGTTTATAATATAATACAAATGCTTCATATGGGTTCAGAATAATTTTTCCGTCAAATTCTTTTCTTCCAAGGTTTGTGATCAGACACTCTGCGCCTTTGAATTCTTCCGGCACTTCTACTTCTGCATTCTTGTCGCTGAAGTTGCAGACGGTCAGAAGTTTTTCCTGATCCTGTTTTCTTGTGTAAGCAAAAATCTGCTCATCTTCACGATAAAGCGGTTCAAATTCGCCATAAACAATAATGTCTTTCTCTTTGCGCAGGCTGATCAGTTTCTGATAGTAATGGAAAATAGAATCCGGATCTTCCAGCTGCTGTGCTGCATTGATCTTTTTGTAGTTCTGGTTTACTTTGATCCACGGCTCACCATCTGTGAATCCGGCCTGTTTGCTGTCATCCCACTGCATCGGAGTTCTTGCATTGTCGCGGCTTCTCAGCATCAGACATTTCATCATGTGTTCCGGAGTCATAAGACCTGATTCCGTAAACTCTTCAAAGTAATTAATACTTTCAATATCACGGTAATCTTCCAGTTTGTCAAAATAAGCATTTGTCATACCAAGCTCTTCACCCTGATATACATATGGCGTTCCCTGCATCATGTGAATACAGGTAGCCAGCATTTTTGCGGATGTTTCTCTGTATACCGGATTGTCATTTCCAAAACGGCTGACACTTCTCGGTTGATCATGATTGCCTAAAAATAAACTGTTCCATGCTTTACCCTGGAGTTTCTCCTGCCATTTGATCATGATGTTTTTAAACTCTTTAAAATCATATTTTTGAGTTGTCCACTTTCCATAATCTCCGCATCCACTCTCCACATGCTCAAATTGGAATACCATATTCAGTTCATTTCTGTCTTCACCCGCATATTTCTGCGCTTCTTCAATTGTAACTCCAGCTGTTTCACCAACTGTCATGATATCATATTTTGAAAGGACTTCATGATTCATTTCCTGAAGGAATTCATGGATTCTTGGACCATGTACGCTATATGGCCCAAAATCTCCATAAAGTCCGTTATTCATTTCTCCATCCGGAAATCTCTGATCTTTGGAAATCATACTGATAACATCCATACGGAAACCATCAATTCCTTTTTCACACCAGAATTTCATCATATCATAAACTTCCTGGCGTACTTTTTCATTTTCCCAATTGAGATCCGGCTGTTTTTTTGAAAACAGATGCAGATAATACATCTGTGTCTGCGGATCATATTCCCATGCAGAACCGCCGAATACTCCGCCCCAGTTATTAGGTTCTTTTCCGTTTACCGGATCTTTCCAGATATAATAATCACGATATGGATTATCTTTTGATTTACGGCTTTCAATAAACCAGTTATGTTCATCCGATGTATGGTTGACTACGAGATCCATCAAAATCCTGATGGATCTTTTGTGTGCTTCACACAACAATTCTTCGTAATCTTCCATAGTTCCATATTCTTCATAAATTCTGCGGTAATCAGAAATATCGTAACCATTATCGTCCTGAGGTGATTCCAGCATCGGAGAAATCCATAACACATTTACCCCAAGTTCTTTAAGATAATCGAGTTTCTGTATGATTCCTCTGATATCTCCCACGCCGTCACCGTTACTGTCTTTAAAACTCTTAGGATATATCTGATATACTACACTTTCTTTCCACCATTTTTTCTCCATGCCAAGTCTCCTCGTTTCTAATTGTTTATTATTTAACCGCTCCTGCAACAACACCGTTCATGATCCATTTCTGACAGAAAAGATATACTATCAGTACCGGAATAAGAACCAGCAGATAAGAAGCGAACGCCAGGTTATAATCTACAGAAAATTGTTTTTTAAACACATACTGTGCAAGCTGCAAAGTCTGCTGGCTCTCGTCGCTCAACAGCACAAGCGGCATTGTAAAGTCATTCCATGTCCACATAAATGAAAGAATTGCAACTGTTGCTGTAGTTGGTTTTAATATTGGAAAAATAATTTTTGTAAATACCTGAATCGGATTTGCTCCGTCAATCATTGCAGCCTCATCCAATGCTTCCGGAATCGCCTTAATAGCACCTGCATAAAGGAATGTATTCATCGGAAGACCAAAAATAATATACAGGAATGTAATTCCATAAATATTGTCCAGATGGAATGTATTGGCCTGCACAACCAATGGAAGCATAATTACCTGGAAAGGTATAAACATTGCACTTATAAAATAATAGTACATAATGGAAAAGAATTTGCTTTTTTTCCTGTTTCTTGTAATTGCATATGCTGCAAATGAGTTTGTGATCAGAGTAAAGCCTAGATTAACCACTGTAATAAATGCAGTGTTAAAAAACTTTCTCGGGAAATTTGTCATTTTCCAGGCATCAACAAAATTCTGAAGTCTGAGTTTCGTCGGGAGTGCCAGAATATTATTCATATCCGAAGGGTCTTTGATCGCAATCATCAACGCCATATACAGAGGCAGGAGAATAACCAGCACAATTCCTACGATCAAAAGAATGGTCACAGGCCAATTATAATGTTCTTTTGCTTTTTCTATCTGCCTTCTCATCCTAATTTCTCCTCTCTCTTCTCAAGTACACGTAACTGGAATATAGAAATTAATACTACTACAATAAAAAGCATAACTGCATTTGCTGACTGATAGGCGAACTGACCGCCTCCAAATCCTTTTTTATAAATCAGAACGGCAATTGATGTTGTACTGGTTCCCGGTCCTCCCTCTGTCATTGCCATGATCTGATCGTAAACCATCAGATATCCTTTAGCTGAAAGCACCATGTTAATAGTAAAGGACGGTGCCAGAAGAGGAAATGTAATTTTGGTAAATCTCCGGAGTCCGGTTGCACCATCAAGTGATGCTGCCTCATATACATCTGTATCAATAGACTGAAGTCCTGAAATATAGATCAGCGTATTGAATGCACATCCTGTCCATACTGAAACGGCGATAATTCCCCATATTGCGTGATTTGTACCAAGAATATTGGAACTTAAAGCCGCAATTCCAAGACTCTTTCCAAGATCCGGAATCAGATTGGCAAAAATGTAATTGAAAATAAATCCTACGATCAGACTTCCCAACATATAAGGCAGAAAGTAAAATGCCTTGATCGTGTTTTTGAATTTAATCTTTGAATTCAACGCACATGCAAGTACCAGACTAATTACATTTACAAGGATTGTTGCAATGATCGCAAATTCAAATGTAAACAAATAGGCATGTCCTGTATCTGCATCTGAAAACATATGCAGATAATTCCGCAGTCCGACAAAATTCCAGTTTCCATATCCTTTCCAGTCAGTAAAACTGTACAGAACACCTCGCAGGAATGGAATCGTATGGAATACAAAAAACAGTACTGCAAGGATTCCTACATAAATATAATATATTTTATTAACAGCAGGTTTTTTATGAGCTGTTTTATTTTTCATGAGATCAACTCCTCACTTAATCTACATTGGCAATATCATATTTTTCATCACACTGTTTCAGGAACTGTGCAATGTTTTTCTCGTTATCCATTCCGTTAGAATAATTCAGGCACAGTTCAGAAGTAAGTGCTGAAAGATCAAATCCTGAAGGATAGTAATGATCCGGGAAGTTTGCTACTTTACCATTGGCAATATCTTCTTTGACACCTGCAACTGTTTCATTATTCTGCTCTACGCCTTTGATTGCTGAAAATGCAAACTGATCGTCAATATAAGTCTGTGCATTTTCAGGCTCCATCATAAAGGAAACAAATTCTTTTGCCATCTCTTCGTTGTCACTGCCTTCGCATACACCTAAAAGTACGTCAACACCTGATGTTACATAGTTCTTTGACTCATCGTTAGATGCCGGAAGTGCGAACATATTAACATTAACGTCCGGATTAGAGTTCTTGTACTGATTGATCGCCCAGTTTCCATTGATGATCATAACTGCTTCACCATTTGCGAACTTTTTATTTCCATCATCATAAGTCAGTCCCATGAAGTCGTCCTGTGCATAATCAAGAAGTGTCAGATATTTTTCTGCAATCTCTTCGTGCGTTTTTTCAAATGTTGTTTTTCCTGCTTTGCGGTCGTCTGTAAAGTTATCCGGCTGAAGATCCGGTGCTATACTGTTCCATGGGCAAAGGCTTGTCCATGCATCTTTGTATGTCATAAGAAGTGGCTGCTCTCCTGCGGCTTTGATCTTGTCAAGTACAGCAATAAACTCATCCCATGTTTTTGGAATTTCAAGACCAAGTTCTTCAAACTTATCTACATTGTAGATGACACCTGATGCATTCGTTGCATATGGAATACCGTATGCTTTTTCTTCTTTGTCTTTATTTACATCGTAAACCATCTGCATATAAGAATCCTGAATGTCTGAAACATAATCCTGATCGCTTAAATCAATCAGCATTCCTGCGCTTTCTACTTCTGTGTAGTTATTGTCACCGCCCATCATTACGATATCAGGCATGTCGTTCTTTGCCATTCTGGTCTTTAATACAGTGCCTGCATCTGCCGGTGCCGTAATCTTGATCGTCACATCTTCATGAGATTCATTGAATTTATCTACAAGCTGCTGAACTACTTCTTTGTTCTCTGCTTTCGTAGAAAACAATTCCAGCTCTGTTTTTCCACTCTTTCCAGAAGATTTTCCATCAGAAGATCCACATCCTGTTACAGTAGTCATCCCTGCTACTAAAGCACCTACCAGTAATAAACTAACAATTTTTCTTTTTTTCATCTTTACTCCTCCATGCTGTTTTAAGTATGTCGGTTGCGCAACACTGTTTATTTTGTAAACATTTCCCCGGACACGTCTGCCCGGTTCCTTTAGTACGTTCATTATACCCACCACATCCTTGCAGTATCAAGAGGTTTCTCGCGAAACTATAAAAGGTGACAAAGTTTATTCCCTGTTTTTATACAGTTTATACAAAGAAAATCAGCTCATTGCACCTGTTTGTCTATATATGCAAAATCAAAAAAAGGATCCTGTCATTCTTTGACAGAATCCCTCTTTACCAGATAGACTGGATTTTTTATATTTAATTCGTTCAGCGTCTCTCCCTGAATTAATTTCATCAGGCGTTCCAGCGCCACACGTGCTTTTTGTGGAACATCCTGATGAACTGTTGTCAGTTTCGGTCGGATCAGGCTCGCGTAGACACTGTCATCATATCCTGTAACAGAAATCTGGTCCGGAACCATGATTCCTTCATCAAAAAAGAAATTTATTGCTTCTATTGCATTATAATCCGAAGAAAAGGCCAGTGCTTTTGCTTCGAGAAAGCGTGGGAGAAGTTCTCTGTATTTCCTGAGACGAAGATTTCTTTTACCCGGAATAACTATATATCGGGAATGACTGCAGAATCCCCCTTGTTTTTCCATTGCCTGTTTGAATCCCATCCACCGATAATAATCGCTGTCCTGCTGCGTTTCCGCAACAAACAATGCTTTCTTATATCCACAGGAATACAGATATTCTCCGATCTGATACCCGCCTGAATAATCATCTATACCAACATTCTGGAATGTATAAGCACCTTTCGGATAAGCATCGATCAGAATCATTTTCTTATTTAATCTGTGCGAAAGGTTATGATACTGCTCTTCATTGTACCCCAGGATGATCAATCCCTCTACATTCCATTTTGAAGCAATATCCACTACATTCTGGATGCTTTCGCCGCCAATAAGCATAACATAATATCCATTTTCTTCCATTTCCATCTGAATCGTTCCGATCAGTTCTCCCACGAATGGATCCTGAAGCGACTGCATGCCATGAGCGTAAGAAAATCCGAGTACTACACCTATAATTCTGGAACCATGACCGGAAAGCATCATGGACCCCATATTCGGAACATAGTTCTGTTCTTTAAGAATAGCCGTGATTTTATCGATCGTTTTCTGGGAAACTCTTTTCGTATTGCCATTTATAACATTGGATACAGTGGTGCGGCTGACGCCTGCCATATCTGCAATATCCTGAAGCCGAATCATGAAACCTTCCTCCTGTGTTCTTATTTCCTTACAATCTCCGTTAATATCGACAGCAGCTTCTCAACCTGGATTGGTTTTGCTATATGACCATTCATCCCGGCTGCAATAGCATCTCGCTTATCTTCTTCGAATGCATTTGCTGTCATTGCAACAATCGGTATGCATGCCTTATCCTTATCCTGCAAATGTCTGATTGCCTGTGTTGCTTTATAACCGTTCATGTTAGGCATCTGGATATCCATGAGGATCATATCATATGTGCCCGCCGGCATTTCTGTTATCCTGTTTACACACTGAATACCATCCTCCACACGTTCTATGTTAAGACCGGCACGCTCAAGTATTGCCTCTGCGATCTCCGCATTCAAATCATTGTCCTCTGCTAAAAGGATCTTCCTGCCTTCAAGGATTTCACTGCCTGTAACAGGATTTTCAGCGTATTTTTTTTCATAATAACTTTCATCCGCTATCTTGTGTTTTAGTGTAACTGTAAAGGTACTGCCCTTTCCAAGCTCACTCTCTATCTCTATTGTTCCACCCAGCAGATCAACATATTTCTTGACGATTGACATTCCAAGTCCGGTTCCTGCGATTTTGCTCTTTGTAGTGTTCTGCTCACGTGTAAATGCTTCGAAGATCTTTGTCAGATAATCCTCACTCATGCCGATTCCTGTATCGCTTACTCTGGTTCTCACTCTCATGTAACCAGGCTCATCGCATGGTAATTCATCTACGTTTACTATAACAGAACCACCGTCTGGAGTGTATTTTATGGCATTACTCAGGATATTGACCAGTATTTCTTTTACCTTGGTAATATCTGTTAAAATGTGCCCATGTTCTACATTCATCCTAAAATTATATGTAATATTCTTTTTCTTTGCTTCATCCTCAAATATTTCAACCAACGACTTCTGAACGTCTTCAATCCGTCCATAATTCTCATCAAGCTCCATCTTTCCGCTCTCAATCCGAGCCATATCAAGTACATTATTTATGATTGACAGAAGAAGATTCCCTGACTGCTGCAGTTTTTCCAAATGTTCCAAAGTTTCAGGCATGTCTTTTCCATTTAGTTCATCCTCCATAAGCTGTGCATAGCCCAGAATTACATTCATAGGAGTACGGATGTCGTGTGACATATTGTTAAGAAAACGGGTCTTTGCAAGACTTGCTTCCTCTGCTTTTTTCAGAGCAACTTCCAACTTGCCATTTAATTTTTGTGTATCACTTGCTGCAAGCTTTGCAACAGCTTCTGCTTTCCTTGCCTTCCGTAAAAGTACGAGGATAATACCGATGATGCTGAGTGCAAATAATCCTATAGTGACAAGAAAAACAAGCATATTGTCTTTTACAAAATCATAAAATGTCACCTTATCTGCTGTACTGTCATAGATTGCAAGTGCACTTGTAAGCATATCAGACGGCATGATCTTCAATGTCTTATTCAGGATCGATAAAAGGGGACCCTCTCCGCTTCTTACTGCAAAACATGCCTCCATTGTTTTTGTAAGTGAAACACTCTTGAAATCTCGATTGTTATCATATTTCAATGCCTGACTGGTTCCCATGAGAAAACAATCTGCTTTTTCATTCATGATCATATCTGTCGCATCCGCAAGCGAATCGTAATCTACCAGTTTCCATTGTGGATAACTGAATACAATATGTTGTTTTAAAGCTTCTTTTCCCTTTGGAACAGCTACTGTATACGCCTCATTCTCATTAAAATATTTCTCATCAGTTACCGCCATCAAGTTGTATGTCCAGGCTGTATTTGTAAGTGCATATCCTTGTTTTTCTGCAAAATCAGGATTTCTGCTGGCATAAAAAATCATGTCAATTTCACGATCCTGCAGATCCTGAAGCATTTCGTCATAATCATCATATGCATGTATATTAAATTCCAGTGTCTGATTTCCCAGACAGTCTTTGGCGTAAGAGATGTATTCTGCCAACGTACCGGCAAGTTTTCCACTCTCTTCATCCATGGAAAATATCGACGGGTCATTGTCCAAAAATCCGATCTGAATGCTGCCATGTTCTTCCAGCCATGACTTTTCTTCACCTATAAGACTTTGATTATAATCAAGCGTAAAATATTTCTTATACAGGTCTGCCTTAAAAAAAGGACTGTCTTGTTCCAGCTGACGCATAGCAAAGTCCAACTCCGACTTAATATCACTACGCTCTTTATTTATTGCAAAATAGATGCCAGATTTACCAACAGTGGTAACGGATGATATTCCCTGTTCAGACCAGATGGATTCCTCCAGAGATACAAAACCATCTATTTCATGATTCGCTAATTTCTTTTCGACATCATCATTATTACTCACATTTACATGTTCTGTCTGTATGCCATTCTTATTTTCCCATTCTGTCAGCATGATTTCAGGTTCTGTATCCATGAGCACACCTACGCGTTTCCCGTCCAGAGACTTGAAATCAGACATCCCAATATCTATATTCGATAAATCAGTATAAAGAATATATTTTTCCTCTCCCATCGGTTCATCCGAAAAAAGCATCTTTTCTGCACGTTCATCGGTATAAGAAATATCACCCATGACATCAATCTCACCGTTTTCAAGCATCTCAAAACAGTTGGACCAGTCACATTTCACATACTCAAATTTCCATCCAGTATAGCCTGCCAAAGCCTGCATGAGTTCGTAGCCATATCCTCGTCTGACACCGTTTTGATCGACATAATTAAAGGTATCCTCAAATGAACCGATGCGGATGATCTTCTGTTCCTTTGCCTGTGTTCCATCCTGATTCGTTTCAGCAGCCCAACAATGTACTGACAATATCATCCACATTCCTAAAACCACAAATAAACCTGCACATAGTGCAGCTGATTTTTTTCTACTTTTAAACATTATTCTTTTCCTTTTATGTATACATTGTACGCTGCAAAACACATCAGAAGAATTTTATGCATCCAACAACTCAATCAACTTGTCAAGAAACGCTTCTTCCCCTAATGTATTAATTTTGAAAAATACAGCCTGACTTCCTCCCGCTGTAATTGCGGAAAGTTGAATAGGATCTTCGCCGTTTTGAAAGAGTGTAATATTAAGACTCACTCTGTTTCCTCCGGCATAGCTGTAACGCTCAAAAACACGAACGCTGCAACGCGCAGTCCCACTTCGGAAGTCACTGGCATCTTCTAACGTTGCTGACATACTGCCACTTAATATTCCGTTTTCAATATTAGAAAGTACCTGATCAAAATCCCCATTTATACTTCTTTCTATTTTTGCCATACGCACCCCTTCCTTTCCTCAAACATCTGAAAATCTCGCACCAGCGTTATTGCTTGTAATTGTCTTCATAACAAACACTTTTTTCGCTTCATACTTACAATTTATCATGCATTGTTCGATTTTACAAGCAACATACAATCATAAGATGCCCTGTTAAAATATCTTTCCATCTTCTGCAACTGTATTTTTCTCAACTTAAAATCAGTTAAATAAAATTTGTATCTTATATTGTTTATCGAAATTTGTATTTCATCAGTTATAACTGATAAAATTAACTGTTGTCTCCATGAATATATTAGAGATATAATATAAATACTGGTATCTGATTTTTCTGAATACTAAGTATCTAAAAATGGGGAATGACAAATGAACGAACAAGAGAAACAGATTTTCACATCAGACAATTTGAAAGAAACAGCCATCATGACGATAGCAGTGGGGATTATCGCCGCGGCCGTATATTTCTTTTTGATTCCGAGTATGACCTCGATCAGCAGTATATCCGCGCTGGCAATTGTTATGTCACATTATATACCATTGCATGTGTCGACGATCACAATGATATTGAACGTTGTCCTGCTACTGATAGGCTTTGTGACATGCGGAAAAGAATTTGGGGCAAAGACGGTTTACACCAGCATCCTGCTGCCGATGTATCTTGCAGTATTTGAACACCTATTTCCAGATTTCACCTCGCTAACAAACAGCAGTGAACTGGATGTAATATGCTATATCCTGGTCGTAAGCATCGGGCTCAGTATTTTATTTAACATGAACGCATCTTCCGGCGGACTGGATATCGTAGCAAAGATCATGAATAAATATCTGCACATAGAATTAGGAAAAGCAATGTCCATCTCGGGCATGTGTGTGGCACTTTCTTCCGCTCTGATCTATGACAAGAAAGCTGTCGTTTTAAGTGTGCTTGGAACTTATTTTAATGGTATTGTGCTGGATCATTTTATCTTTGGCCAGAATCTGAAAAGACGTGTCTGTATTATTACAAAATATGAAGAAGACGTCCGTCAGTTTATCTTGCATGAACTGCATAGCGGAGCAACATTCTACGAGGCGACAGGCGCATACAATATGCAGAAACACAGAGAGATCATTACGATCGTGGACAAGAGTGAATATCAGAAACTGATGAATTATATTATCAAGAAAGATCCGGAAGCATTTGTAACAGTGTATACAGTATCTGATATGAGATACCGGCCGAAGGTAAGATCTTTTTAGTGCCTTTTAGCCGGAAAGAATCTCTACAGAACACTTTACGCGTCTACTTGAATCTCTAATAGAAGAGCGTGATTATTCCAGGACTCTCTGAGCCACCTGTCCGGACTTCAAAATCCACCATTCCGGAAAATGAAAGCCAGTTGAAATTTCCGATTTTGCTTGAATCATAGTGACTCTATGGCACTGGAACACTGACTCTAAGACAACCGAACAGGTGGCTCTGCCGCATCGTAACGAGAGTGTAAAATTCGTGGAAGTTAAGAATATTTTAGCCCCACAGTATTTACAAAATATATCTTTTTCATAATTTATCCCACATCTTACTATCTTTTATTTATTATAATTAAAGATATCCTTTACCCATTCTCCTGTTAATGCATCCACTGTCACCGAAGCTACCATTTCTCCATTTTCTTTATATGATAAATATGTTGTATATAAGTCTCCTTCCTGCCAATACTGCACTTCAGATTGTTCAACACTAACATCTACATCATCAGGAATTCCTAATGATTTTCCAACCTCATCTGTATTAATTTGAATATAAGTGCCGGTAAAATAATCTGTTCCCATGAAAACCTGACTTACATCACTCCCTTCATTCTTTTGATTCGATGACAAAATCATTTTTCTTGTAAATTCATTTTCTTCAAACTCTATATCATAATACAACGGAGTTGTTCCCATTACATCTATATGCAATGCATTAATCTCAAGAATATTATTTTCCACTGAATATCGTGTAAACATTTCATTTTCCCTCGTCATTGCATCATAATATTTTACTTCACCACTTCTTTCCAGATCAAAACACATTTCCAGAGGATTAGATTCATCCTCTTTTATCCAAATGCCTTTCACCATTTCTTTTGTTGATTCGTCTGAATTCTCCTCTGTCTGTTCACTTACAGTACTCTCAAGCTGACTTTTTCCATACGTTACTTCCAGTACCACTTTTCCTAAATATTCTATCTGATTTGTCTGATAGAACATTGTCGAATCAAAACCTTCATTATGTCCGGCAATTCTTAATAACATTCTATCTACTTCATCTGAAAATAGGAATCTCGGCCATCCACTTGATCTCAATTGTTTTGTTTCATTGCTTAATCCTAATCGTTCTGTCAGTTCACACATCTTATCTACAATCTCCACATAATCTTCCGGTGTTGATGATGCTGTAGCCTGATCAAGTCCTGCTTCCTGTACAAATTTTCCATCTTTGTAAGAAAGAATGAATGATTTTACAGTTGCTCCGTCTGCATAATGACTTACTGCACTATAACTACTTCCACAAATATAAATCAAATTGTCTTTTCTCTTTAGAAAGATTCCATCATCTTCCTGATCTCCATCACCTAAAACCGAAGTTAAGCCCTCATACTCATCTTTAAGAGATACTTCGTTTCCTTCACTGGCATACATCTGAAGTAATATTTTATTTTGATGTATTTTGTCTCCTTCATTAGCATTCTGCTGGTTATCTAAGACAAGTACTAATAACTCCTCTGTTCCATCTCCATCATAATCTCCAATCTGCCAGTTCATAACACCTTTTTCTGTGTTAACTGGATATAAAACAAAACTATCTCCCCAATAATCATAATTACATTCATAAGTTCCTTCTTCTACTTTTCCCATTTGAGGAATGAGAACTTTTTCTACATATGAATACAAATTGTATCTTGCAATAACATCCGCTGAATCTTTTTCATCAATGTTTTCAACTGCCTGCTGCAAAATTTCTGTAGCTTTGTCTTGTTCATCCTGTGCCATATATATGTCAGCAAGTTTCATATAAGATTCTTTTTCCTTAGGTTTGATTCTGATTGCTTTCAAATAACTTGCTTCTGCTTTCTCATAATCCATCTCTTCTAGATATTTATTACCATCATCCACATAGGCAATGTACTGTTTTTCTGCTTTTTGTCCTTGCAAAGCAACAAAAGATGCTCCTCCCACAGCTGCTATAATAACCACACCTGCTATAATCAGAAATACTCTTTTTCCTTTTTTTCTTGTCTTTGATTTCTTCTTTGCATTATTGTCTATCGGTACCACATTTACTGGATTGCCACATTGAGGGCAAAATTTCATATGCTCTTTTATTTCTTTTCCACATTTTTTACAAATCATATTTTCTTTTCCTTTGCAGTTTAATTCTAATCCAATATCTATTTCTCTTTATAAAATATTCTTTTACTGTTCCTAGTTAACCACTAACCTTCTACTACTTATAATTTCTCATAGCCCTATTACAATAGTATATCTGATCATCGTCACAATACATGTTACAATTAAACCTCCCTGAACCCATCTTCCATACTTTGGTAATACATATCGATTTATGAACCAAAACACAATCAGCGGAACCCATAAGAAAGCTGTTGGATTCCATTGCCATGCGAGTTTCCATCGAAATGTTGCAATATAAAAGCATGCATGTGTTAATCCACATCCTGGGCAGGATATTCCAAACAGGATTTTCATTGGGCATAACTGACCAAATATTAATTCAAAGAGTCCTAAAATCACAATCACTAAAAGTATTGTGTTTCCGTAATTTGCTAGATCCGCTTTGATAAGATTCTGCATTCTTTCTAAACATCCGTTGTTTCTCATTTTCTTCTTATCACTTTGCACGCTTCCTCATCCCTTTATTACCACTACCTTACATCTCCCCACTCACAGATAAATGCATTTCCTCCATTCACAGTTCTTCCGTTAAAATCTCCATCATTCCACGTTCCATCATCATATTTAAAATAAAACATAGCATAATCTTCATCTTCGTTTTCACCATTTGGTTCACCAGAATGCCAGTTTTTGTAATCCACTTCTTCTCCTGTCACCCATTTCCATGTTCCCTCTTCTTCTGAATCTGTGAAACCAAAATGAGCATTCTCATAACCCAATTCGTGAATATAATTAAAAAGGAATTCATTCTCGTCCGCTGAAGTAATTGTAGCTAAATAACCGCCTAGTGATTCACAATATTTTTCTGCGTCTTCCCCTGATGTAATATCATCGATTTCGTATATGTAGTAATGATGTCCGTTATATTCTACTGCATTTTGGGGAATCCTAATACTAATTTGGGTTTTTCCATCTGCATCTTCCAAGTTATTTTTTTTGTTAATATTTAATCTCTTCTGTAAAATTGAAAATGTATTTTCTTTTTCTTGTAAAGTCTTATCCAATCCCTCCGAACCAGTACTTAAATTATACTCCGAGTCTTTATTCGTCCATATATCTCGTTCCGTCTCATATTCATCTTTTGATATCAAAACATCATCCATTTTGTAATTTAAGTAAGGATCTGATTCTAATGTCTTTATAATTACAAATTGATTTTCTTCAAATCCCCATATCTCATATTTATCCAGATAGCCAACACGCCCAACCGTTATATAATATTGATTATTTTGATTTATAATATAGGAAGTCGCTTGCATAGCATCGTTATACTCTAACGCTGAGCCCTGATATATCTCCTGAATCTGATCATTCTTATATTCCCATACTTCTTCAATATATACTGGTGTAGTACTTGATGATCCTTCATTTTCAGGATCTCCATATATCAAAATCAATTCATCTTGCTGATCACCATTCATATCAACTAGTTTAGCAAAACACAATCCCGCCAAATAATCTCCCGCATTATCAACACTAAAAAGTTTTTCACCTTCCCCATACTTTTCTTGTTTTTCAAGCAGTTTATTATAATACGCCCAATTCATCTGATAAAACTTCTTCAAAGCCTCAAATTCTTCTTTTTCCTCTTCTTTATCAAGCATATTAATTACTTCATCTGATAAATCTCCAACTTTATCTATGTCACCTTTTTCACCATAATGCTTAATTACATCTTTATATACATCCGTAGCTTCTTCCGATAATTCACTTTCATCTTTATACCTATCAGTGATTACCTCAATCACATCATCATACGTTGCTTCCAGATTTTCCACATCATTAAGTGCAAAATATGCATTGGCAAGATTTCTATATGGCGCAATTTGTTTCGGTGCAATTCGTATTGCTTCTTTATAAGAAGCAATTGCCTGCTCATATAATTCCTCTTCCATATATTTTTGTCCAGTCTCCAACACAACCTCATATTTCTTTTCCGGTTGAACTTTCAATATATAAAATCCTCCGCCTGCAATTGCTGCCACTATTATAATTACAAGTATTATTCCTGCTGTAATTCTTTTCTTTACATCAGACTTCTTTTTATCAGTTTTTGCTTCTACCTTCAACTGATAGCCACATTTTTTGCAAAACACAGCTTTTGAATCTACTTCATTTCCACATTTCGGACAAAACATCTAACTTTTTCCTCCGTAATTCAATCGCTCACCAATTTTATTTTTTCTATCTTTTCTTCCAATAGACATGATACGAGTCATCTCCCCATATATTCATAATTATTTCATCTCCTGAAATAATCATATCTATATTTCGTTGGCTTCCGTCTTCATAGCTTGTATACGTTCCGGATATTGTTCCATTTTCATTCACATAGGTTCCTTCTCCTCCATTTCCTATGCCTACATACCATGAAAAACTGCCATCCTCATTAAATGTAATATCATCTCCTGAACTTATTCCAGATCCAAATTCTGTCCTGAGTGAATTTTCATTATTTACATTTGTTGCTTCTGCATCAATTGTCCAATTTCCCACTATATCGCCTTCTTGATTTGAAATTGTGTCATCTTGATTTTCTTCTGTTGATCCATTTAAATCATTTGTTTCTGTTTCTTTTTCAACGCTCTCGAAGTGAAGTTCTCCATACTTTACTTCTAAAACTACCTTGCCTAAATATTCCACTTGACTCGTCTGATAAAACATAGTAGAATCAAATCCTTCATTATACCCATCAATTCTTAACAATGTTTTATCCACTTCATCTGTGAATAAAAAACGTGGCCATCCACTTGATCTCAATTGTTCTGTTTCATTGCTCAATCCTAATCGTTCTGTCAGTTCACACATCTTGTCTACAATCTCCACATAATCTTCCGGTGTTGATGATGCTGTAGCCTGATCAAGTCCTGCTTCCTGTACAAATTTTCCATCTTTGTAAGAAATAATAAAAGATTTTACTGTTGCTCCATCTGCATAATTGCTTACTAATCCATAATTACTTCCACAGATATATATCACATTTTCTTTTCTCTTCAAAAAGATTCCATCATCTTCCAAATCTCCAGTCCCCAATACAGGACTTAAACCTTCACTCTCATCTTGAAGTGTTACTTTGTCTTTTTCACTTGCATACATCTGAAGTAATATTCTATTTCGAGGTATTGAATTTCCTTCACTTGTTTCCTTCTGCTTATCCAAAATAAGAACTAAAAGTTCTTCTGTTCCATCTCCATCATAGTCTGCTATGTACCAGTTCATAACCCCTTTCTCTGTACTAACCGGATATAGTTCAAATCCATTTCCCAAGTTACCATAATTACATTCGTAAATTCCTTCTTCCACTCTTCCGATTTGAGGAATGAGAACTTTATCCACATACGAATATAAGTTATATCTTTCAACTACATCTTCTGAATCTTTCTCATCTATATTTTCAATCGCCTGTTTCAAAATCTCTGTAGCCTTATCCTGTTCGCCCTGTGCCATATAAATATCAGCAAGTTTCATATAGGATTCTTTCTCTTTCGGGTTAATCTTAATCGCTTTCAGATAGCTTGCTTCTGCCTTCTCATAATCCATCTCTTCCAGATATTTATTACCGACATCCACACAAACGCTATATTGTTTCTTTACCTTTTGATCTTTTAAAGCAACAAAAAATCCTCCTCCAACAGCCACTATGATTACTGCACCTGCTATTATGGCAAATAATCTTTTATTCTTTTTTCCTGCCCTTGCTTTTGGGTTTCCGTGCTCCTTTGTTTCTATTGCATTGACCGGATTACCACATTGAGGACAAAATTTCGTATTCTCTCTTATTTCTTTTCCGCACTTTTTGCAAAACATATTCCCTTCTCCTTTTTCGTATTATGTAGTCCTTCGCAAGTTGTTATTATTCCTTCGCGCATCCATATTGCCAAAAAGAGAATTGCCACCAAATTCTTTTGAGCCAATTCTCTTTTTACTACAAATCACTACTAAATTAGATACTATACAATATTAATACCGATAATTTCCCGTACCGCTTTCCGGGCCACGTCCCCACTGATTATCTCCTACACTTGGCTGACAATTAAATACAATAAGCACAATTGTTCCTACTACTGGAATCAATCCACACAATAACCAATACCATGGCTTTCCTGTATCATGCAGTCTTCTTACATTAAGCGCCACTCCAGGAACAATAATAGCAAGGCTGAACAAACCCTGTATTATAGAAAAAATAAATGTAAGACCTGTTGCAAGACTTCCTGTATAATCTATCACTCCGACTATACTTGTAAAAATCGCTGTCAGTATCCCCCATACTACATATACAAGAATCTGAAATAAAATAACCCACCAATATTCACTTCTTGTGGAACGTCCTGCAAAGTTAGTATAATTTTTGAAAAATAATACTACTGCCTGCATAAAAGAAACCTGTCCATTATATGTACCTGTTGTTCCATAACTCTGGTTTCTATACTGTCTCTGATTATGTTCATGATAATTCATATAACTATTTTGTTCATATCTCTGATCACTTCCATTCACTTCATCCCTGACCGGTGCTCCACACTTAGGGCAAAACTTTTGTCCTTCTCTGATTTGTTGTCCACATTTTTCACAAAACATAGCTTTTCTCCTTTTCGTAATTTATTTGAATTAATATAAATTCCATGCATCTCCCATATCTGTTGTTACTTCGCCGTTCTGTACATTTACATATACTGTATCTACATAACGGTTTGCACTTGGAGAACCACCTTCAGCAATTATTTCATTTGCTGCTTCTTCTGATATCTGATAACGTAACATCATACTATAACCACTATCTGTATCATACGTCTCAAAATCAAATATTGCATAGTTTCCTCCATCCTCTTCCGGAAGTAATGCATTATAATGTTCTACAACAAGTTGGGTAATCTCTTCCTTAGTCAACTGGGTACTATTATCTTCCTGAGCAGTTTCTTCCGTAGCTGCTTCTTCAATCGTTTCCTCTTTCTGGCTCAGTTTTGCTTTCTTCTGTTCTATTTTTTCTGCTGTTTTCTCTGCCCATGAATCACCTTTTGCATTCTTAAGCTGAATTACGCCCCATTTTCCATCCTTCTTTACCCAACATTTTCCATCATATACCGGGCAAATTTTTTCAAATACTCCAGATGCAATGACAAGTTTTCCAGAAGTATTCCTCATCTCCCATTTTCCATCTTTTACAAGTGGAACATATCCTTCTGAAGCCGCATAACAATACGGATATTGGGGCGACTCTAATACCTCAGGTTCTTCCAGATTATATGGGGAATAATTGTTCCAAGATGAATCATACTCTGTCGGTATCACTATTTCACCTTTTTCATTTGCATACCCCCATTTTCCATCTTTTTTCACCGCAAGAAGCCCCGAAGACTCTGATCCACATTCTTCATAAATAAAGTCTGTAGACAAATTATTGTTATAATAAATCGCATACTCTTCCTTTAATTCATGAAGCCAGCTTGTAAAATCGTATCGTGAAACCAGCTTATTTTCCGCTTGTCTTACTGGTAACGCACAGGATGGCACTTCCATTTTTTCTCCATCTGAAACAACTTCTTCACATACATCTAAAATATTATGAATACCTTCTGCATAATAGAATGTTCCTCCATTCCATTCTAAATCGATACTTTTCCAGTCATCAACATTCTTCATTTTTCCTGTTTCTTCGTCTAAATAGAATTTTTCATCTGTATCAGGATCTGTCAAAATATAGGGCGTTCCTTTGTCTACATCTGCTAAGACAAATGCCATTGTATATTTAATTCCGTCTACGATTGTTCCATCATTCTTAATTAGACCACGCTTCTGATCTTTCTCAATAATTGCGTAATCCGAAAATTTTTGTCGCTTTATCTCATTCTGTGAATAGGCAATCTCCTGATTATCTCTAAGATAATAGATATCATCCGCCTCTATCTCTGGTTTGACTACCCACTCATAATTTTCCAGATTTTCCCAATCCTTTTTCAAATCTGTAAACTGTTGTTTTTCACTTTCTGGGACGTTTTTCTCTGCCTTTTCCACAATTGCTCTTGCTTTTTCCACTTCATTATTAGCAAGGTAAATATCGGATAATTTTATATATGGTTCTTTTTGTTTTGGATTGACTTTTATTGCTTTTAGAAATGATTCTTCCGCTTTTTCATAATCCATCTTTTCCAGATATTTGTTACCATTATCTAAGTAAACCATATACTGTTTCTTTGTTTTTTGTTCTTTTAAAGAAATGACTAAAGCACATCCCATAGCTACTATCAACACACCTATTATCACTATGAATATTATTTTTCTTTTTTTCCCTGTTTTCGTTTTTTCATTTGTGCCTCTATCTGTTTCTATTACATCTATCATACTTCCACAATAAGGGCAAAACTTTATATTCTCTTTTATTTCTTTTCCACATTTTTCACAACGCATAAACTCTTTCTTCCTTGTGCCTGCTCCTAAGCGTTTACTTTTTCACATTCCAGTATATTAAAAAAGAGAATTGACATTAAAATTTCTTTCGTCAATTCTCTTCTTAACCATAAAATTTCTATCACATTTTCATTTTAAATGACACTACTATTATCTTTCAATACTTCAATGTCACCTACGATAATAAAAACTTTATATCTCTGGGAATTTTTCGATTGTAAATGTTTGTCGTTTTTCACATTTTACAAGATATTCTTCTGCTTCATTCATTGATACAGCTTAATAATAGCTTCTTGTCAAAATACCTGCTAATCCACCACCTGCTAAGGTTAATATCAGTAATAATACAGCAATTACAATCCAATAACAAAACTGTGATCTTGCATAATTTCGCAAATTTACATTTTTTGTACCGCCAAACGAAAACATTAATATAAGAATAATTCCTACACACGGAATACTGAACAACAACTGATATCCAAAATATCCCCACATCGTTATCGGAGTATTATCTTCAGAGCCATTATAGCTTGATCCCGAATTCGATACAGCATATGAATTATTTCCTGTATTGCCTGATGGATCAACTCCCATAGATAATCTCATTTCATGTCCGCACTTTTTGCAAAATCGTACTCCTGCCTCATTCTCTGTTCCACATTTTTGACACTTCATCTCAAGTCCTCCTATAAATGCTTGGGATTTAAGAGAGGAATACTTCTTTCCAAATTGTATCCAGCTCATAAATCCTTTGCTTCTATTATTCTGTATTTATAGTCTGTTTTCAATATGTGCTCGCTATTGTGCTATTTTTTATGCATAGGATATTTTCAAACGCCGCACTGCTTCTAAAAACTACTTTTACTTTTCATATTTCTTTATCGTATCAATATTCGCTTTCTCGATTTCAGACAAAAATGATTCTGAAAAATCATCTGGCTCAATGGTCCCTCGATACCATGATTTTGAATTAAAGTAGTTCTGCAACTCCTGATCGTCGAATTTCCTTCCATGTCTTGCGTATATTTCATTTCTGGCAAGTCGTAAATCTGCTTTTGAAAGAATATTTATCTCGTCATTGGACAGAATCCTCTGACTGCTATCTGGCAAAATATAGTCTGTACTACCTGTATCTGGAACGTTACTTTCTATTTTTTCTTCAGTATTTTCCGATGTAATCTCTGAGTCTTTGTTCCCTACTCTATCTGTAACTTCTTTTTCGGTTTCCTGGCTTTTGTCTTCTGCTTTATAATTATAGTTTTCTTCTTCACTTTTTTCTTTAATTTCATCTTGAATTTCTGATATATCAGCAACAGATTCTAATGTGGAATCAGATTTCTTTTCGCTGATAAAAAGCATTACAAAGCAAATACACACAATTAAAATGCATGCGCCCAAGATCCCCGCTATAATAGAAACTTTATTTTTCTTCTTTTCCTCAAAAATCGAATTATCATATGGCGTAACTTTACTTCCACAATATACACAAAATTCTGAATCATCTTCAATTGTTCTTTTGCAATGAATACATTTCATTTGTTATCACATTCCTTTTACTTTATACCGTAACATCAAGCTTCTAATATTTATTCACAAACTGCTTAATATTCTGTTTAACTGACTTTCATCTTCGCATTTCGTGACATTTTCCACAAAACATAATTTTCTCCTTTATCCTTCCTCAATTTTTATCCAATCAAATTGTACATCTGCTCTTGGATGCTTTGATTCTATATTTTCTTTCTCTTCCTCTGTAATACTACTACCTGAAATTTCATCACGATAATTCATCTCCTGTGCATTTCCTTCACTTGAATAAGAATCAACAAGTGTAGTTACACCTTGATCATCAAAGGAATAAAAATCTACCTGATTTGCCCATGCACCAGATGACCCATAATCCCTAATGCATCCATCCGCACAAACTATCTGATGAGTTCTATAAGCACCTTGAAACAAAAAATGGGCACTGTTTCCATCATTAGTCCATATGTCATAATATCCCGGATAATCCATTTGCTCTGTTCCAACATCTGATGTAAAGAAACACTCTTTATGACCATCTCCATTAATATCATACAAAGCATAATAAATGTATGGTGAATAGTTTTCTGTACGTGCCGGATATAATCCATGATATGGATTTGCAATTCCCCTATTATTTAGATCAATATTACCTGTATTTTCATTTCCATCTGAATAAAAATATTTTCCATATGTATTTATCACATCTGCGTAAATTTGTTCCTCAGAAAGTACTGACTCATGTTTTTCTTCTTCGTTTTCGTCAGTTATCTTTTCTTCTTCATTCGTTAATTCTATAACTCCCCACTTTCCATTTCTCTTAACCCAGCACTTACCTTCATATACCGGTCTAATTGCCTCAAAAGCACCCTGAGCAATTACAAGATTTCCATCTTTATTTCGCATTTCCCATACACCGTCTTTCACAAGCGGTATATATCCCCCTGACGCTGCATAGCAATACTCCTTTCTGTTCTCATCTCCTGAAATATAATACTGATCCCATGAGGCATCATACTCTGTCTTTATTACCTCTTTTCCAGTTTCATCCACATATCCCCACTTACCACCTTTCTTAACAGCAAGCAGTCCAGATTCTTCCGATCCACATTCCTCATAAATGAAATCCGTTACCAGAGTATCATCTTTCCAAATTGCATATTGGGAGCCATTTTGATCAAGCCACTGGTTTATACTTATAAAATTGCCATTTTGATCCTGATAAGACGAAGAATATTGAGCAGACGTCTTTCTAATCGGAATTGCTGATGTAAGCTTGTTTAATTCCCATGAACGAGGTTCCATTGAGAATAAATCCGTATCTGTAGAATTATATAATTCATCAACATAATAATACGTTCCCTGTTCTCCATAATTATCTCCAAACACAGCCACTGCTGGAACTAACTGCGCAGAATTGTCCATATAATAATCATACATAGGAGTTAAATACTCTTCTGAATATATCGGTTCCTGCAATTTCAACTCATAAAAATCTAAAATTGTACTTACCTCATTGCATTTTAAATCTTCATACCAGTTTCCTTCCATATCTATCAGTCCATAATTGTTTCCTTGCTTAATAACAGCATATCTTTTAGACATCTGTTTTTGCATTTCATTTTTGGAATGTGCAAAAAAATCATTTCCTTTCAGATAATAGATGTCATCTGCTTCTATCTCTGGATTTACTACCCATTTGTAATCTTCCAGATTTTCCCATTCTTTCTTTTTCTCCTTAAACTCCTTTTTTTCTTCTCCCGATACATTCTTTATCGCCTGTTCTACGATGTCCTGTGCTTTTCCAATCTCATCATTGGCAATATATAACTCTGTCAATTTTATATATGGCTCTTTTGCTTTTGGATCAATTTTAATTGCCTGTAAGAAAGAATCTTCTGCTTTTTCATAATCCAGCTTTTCCAGATATTTATCACCTGCTGCCAAATTTGAATCAAACATTTTTTCTTTTCTTTGCTTCAGAATTAAAAACGCAGCAATCAAGCCAACAATAATCAAAGCTAAACCAATAAATACTACAATTCCAACTTTTCTTTTTCCGTTTTTCTTTTGTTTAACAGTATCTCTACTGCTTTCTATTGTGTTTTTTTCTGTTGTTTTTGAGATTTCTGCTCCACATACAGGGCAAAATTTCATCTTGCCTTCTATCTTTTTCCCACATTTCCTACAATACACGTTCTCACCCTCTCATATCATTCGAATCTTTCTACACAAACCCACACCAATGTGGTTCCATTATCCCAAGACCACAAAAATCTGCTGTTTCATGTGTTAAACTATCTACATTCATTCCAGAATCATAATCATATATTTGTCCATCCTGATCTATGTAACGAATACATTTTCCATTGTCCATATAGTATCTATGTTCCTCACCCTGACCATATACAAACGCAAACACTAACTGATTTTCTTCATAATAAAATTCTGCAGTATATTGATTTGTTACCGTACATTCCGACTCTTCATATGTTCCCGGTGATACAATAATTTCTTTTAATGAGCCATTATTCGCAAAATATGTAAATCCTTCACTTTCTGATTTCTGGTAAGAATTTTTTTCATCTTGAATCCCATAATATATGCTTCGTATTTTTTGAATTTTGTCCTCAAGACTAACATCCGCCTCTGTATTGTCTGGTTGCTTATCTGCTTCATCTTCTGTAATATTATTCTGCGCTTTATTTTTATCTACCACATTGGAATCATTCGAAGAATCCTTCAATTTATTTTCCAGATCTCCTGTTTTCACTTCTAAATTTATCGTACCAAGTGAATTAACATCACTAGTGAAAAAATAGCTTGGTGAATCACCATCTGTACTACCTACAATTCTTAACATCACTTGGTCCATATCATCCATAAAAGTAAAATATGGTCTGAAATCTTCTTCAATCCTATTTGCTTCTTTCTCAAGACCAATTTCATTTAACTTTTGAATCATCGGAGTTCTGATACTTTCATTATTCATGAAATCATATACTTCTTTAATTTTAAGATCTCCGCCTTCTTCTATAAATGCTCCGTCTGTATAACTGACAATAAATGATCGATACATCAAGCCATCTGCATAAAAATGTGTATATGCCGCATTGCTTCCACATATATAGATTTTATCATTTGCTTTCTTTAAGAAAATTCCATCATCTTCATTGTCTCCTGATCCAAGAATCGGGCACAATCCCATATACTCATCTTTTAATTCAACTTCTCCATCTACATTTGCATACATCTGAAGGTATACTGCATTCCGTTCTACCTCATCCAGTTCAAATGCTTTTTCCTGATTTTTAAGCATCAGGACTAACAGATCTTCGGTACCATCATTGTCAAAATCATTAATCGTCCAATTTAATACTCCTTTTTCTGAGTGAACTGAATTTACTGTTAAAAAATTAAGAGTTTTAGTATATTCGCAAGTATATATTCCTTCTTCGCATTTTCCTTCCTTAGGTATAAGTACCTCATCTACATATGTATACAGATTATACCTCTGAAGAATATCCTGATTTTCTTCTTTCTTTACATCCACATATTCAACGGCTTTTTTCAGTATTGCAACTGCCTTTTCCGTTTTCTCCTGCTCCATATACAAATCAACAAGTTGCATATATGGTTCTTTTACTTTTGGATCAATTTTAATTGCCTTTAAGAAAGAGTCTTCTGCTTTTTCATAATTCATCTCTTCTAAGTATTTATTTGCAGATGTTAAGAATGACTGATATTTTTTCTCTTTTTTAGTTCTTAAAGCTATCAGAGTGGCAATAATTATTGTCAGAATAATGATAACTATTATTAAAATCCAAAAAAACTTTTTCTTACTCTTTTGTTGCGCAGGACTTATTTTTATTGGTTCTGAAACTTCTGCTCCACATTTGGGGCAAAATTTCATACCTTCCCTTATTTCCTGTCCGCATTTGTTACAAAACACCTTTTTCCCTCTTTCCAAAAACGGCAATGGACAAATCAGCTCCATTGCCGTCTCTGCTTTTATATTTTATGCCTCGATTTTAGTGCCACAGTTTGTACAAAACTTTTGTCCTGGTTTTAACTCACGACCACAGGCAGGACAAATTTCTCTTTTTTCCGCTTCTGCTTGTAATTCACTCTCTTTCTCCTGCAAAGAACTGAAATCCACTTCTTCAAAAGCATTATCTAATGGTTCAGAAAAATTTTCATTTTCTGAAATATCTGACTGATTTTTTTCAATTTTTGTTCCACATTTCGTGCAGAATATCTGATCTTTTTCTACTGTTGCACCGCATGTAGGACACAGTTTCTGGTTATCCTCTGAGCTATCAACATCAGTTACTTCTTCTTGTTCCGGAATTCTCTGACCACAGGAAGTACAAAATACCTGGTCTTCTTCTACAGTTGCCCCACATACTGGGCATACTTTCTGCTTTTTCTCAACAGTTTCATCATTATTTACTTCTTCTGCTACTATCAATTCCGGCATTCTTTGTCCGCAATTGGTACAAAACATAGAATCCTGATCAACTGTATTTCCACAAGCAGGGCACCTCCTTCCTGCTTTATTCATTGGATTAATTCTGTTTTGTGGCTGCATCTTCATGCCACATCCACTGCAAAAAGCTGATCCTGATGCCACTTCGGCTCCGCATCCCGGGCAAGTTATAGTTCCTTTTAATTTGTTAAGCTGATCCTGATACTGCAACACCTGAACTTTACTTGCTTTAATACCAGAGCACCATACTCTGAGCTGACCTTCTGCAGAATCACAGTAATTATCATAGTAATACTGACCAATCTGCTTATATAAATCTTCCTGCTTCTTTTCTTCTTCTCTTATCATGCCTGAAATTCGAAAAGATTCTGACATATCCTTTGCTTTACCTGCTCCTGTATTAATCAGATTTGAAATCTTTGCGTCTACATCATCAAAAAATGCCATCTTATGTTCCTCCTGATTTACCGTTTCTTCTATTATTTAATATCTGTATAGGCATTTCAATATGTGCGCTATACTGTGCTCTATTTTTTATCTTTTCTGTTTAATCACAAAGCAATCCTTCTCACATTTTATATATTATTATTGTTTCAATAATGATCTGTCTGTAATCGTTGTACTCTCAATAGGATAAAAATTAAAAACGGCAATGAGCAAATCATTCCCCATTGCCATCTTTAACTATCTCTTCTATCATTACTGTTCTAATAATGCTTTATTTGTTACATTTGAACTTGGTAATGGCTTTGTTGCTGAATAGTAATCTTCTTTGGCTCCTATCTCTCTTTCTGAGATAACTTCACTCGTCACACCATCCTCATTCAATTTAACCTTATAAATCGTTTCTTTATTATCAAAACTTTGAGATTGTATGATACTTCCAGTTTCCTGACCGTCTTCTGCTTCAAAAAAGCCTGTATGTGCACCATTAATCTGTGAGATAAATTTGTAATTTTCTTCTTCGATCTTATAAATATTATACATGTAATCTTCCTGACTATATCCCACCTGCAAGATTAACTCATTTACTCCATCGCGATCTATATCATATACAAAATATTGCACATCTGGCCCATATTTTCTATATGCACCATCCAACAACTCTCCATAAGCTTTCACATAGATTTCAGTTGAAATCTTTGCGTCCTCTTTGTCAGTTTGACTCTCATCATCTTCTTTCGAATTGTCTTTCCTTTCTACTCTTTCTATTTGCTTATTATCTTGTTTCTCAGATTTCATTTTTTTTGCTGCAAAAATTCCACCAACTGCAGCAACACATAAAACAATGATAATAACTAAAATAATGGGCCATTTTTTCTTCTTTTTCTTTATACTTGAATCCTTTTCAACATCTGTTGTCATCTCATCAAGATTTACAGTAGCGTCTTCCAGATCTTCTTCCTCTACTGCACAACCACAATTAGGACAATATTTTCTGCCTTTTTCAATTTCTGCGCCACAATTACCACAATACATGCTGCACCTTCTCTCTTAGCTGATTTACTTCGCCTTTCCGTACACATACGGAGCAACCAAACCAGTAATCATTTTTCCCTGACTGTTTTTATGGTACGGATATACCCAGTAGAAATTGTATCCTGATTTTGCAGCCTTTTTATCTGTAAAGGATGTACCGCTTGTCATTCCAATATAAATATATTTTCCACCATCACGGATTCCATAAATCAAGTATCCTTCTGCATCTCGGCTCTTTGTCCAGCTTAATTTAACTCCGCCTTTCAATGATGATGCTTTCAGTCCTGTAACTGCCGGAGTAATTCCCTTTGCATACACATATTTACTTGTTTCTCCAACAACCATCTTATCTGAACTGTTGGTTATATATGGGAATACCCAGTAATAATTGTATTCTGTATCTAACGCTTTCTTATCAATGAATGATGTGCCGCTTGTAGTCATACCTACATAGCCATATTTTCCGTTTTTCTGAGCATAGATCAAATATCCTTCTGCTCCTACTGCTTCACTCCATGTAAGTCTGACCTTATTCTTTCCATAAGATTTTGCAGACAGACTACTTACTGCATTTGGCTTGAATTCTCCTCTTAATTTATATCGCACATTGTTTTCTTCTGCCCACTGAATTGCTTTTTTTGCATCAGAATAAATATATGCTGTCAAAGATGGACAATCAGCTACCAGATCATTTCCCCATTCTGACAAATAATATGACATATAAAGAGCTGTCATGCTTGTACACCCTTGAAATGCTCTTCCATCAATCTTTGTAATTCCATTTCCTAACTTTAATGTTTGTAATGAACTACAATCAGCGAATGCATTGCCTCCCACATAAGTAATAGATTCTGGAATATTAATTTCATTCAAACTTGAACAGTCATTAAATGCACTGTACCCTATTCCTGTTGGATTTCCATTTATTACAACTTTCTCTAATGTCGTACAACCTTCAAACATTCTCTGAGATATTTCTTCTACGTTGCTTCCTACTGTAACATTTTTTAAATTTTTGCAATTACAGAATACAGCCTCTCCAACTTCTGTCAAAGTTCCAGGTAGTACAGCTTTTTCAATTGCAGTTTCAGAAAAAGCATCCTTTTCCAAATACTTCAATTTTGAGTTCCAGCTAACATCGGATAAATTCTCACATGCATTAAAAGCATACCCCTCTATTTTTTCTACATTTTTTCCAATCTTTAACGTTTTTAATGCCTTATTCTCTTTAAATGCACACCAGCCAATTGTTTTAACTTTATCTGGTATTGTAATACTCTTCAAACTATCACAAAATGCAAAAGAGTATTCCCCTAAATATTCCAGTTGTTTTCCTAATACTACATTACTTAACTTTGAACAATTTTCAAATGAATAATCCTCAATATTAGTTATCCCATTTCCAATTGTTGCACTGTTCAATTCTTCGCAATCGCAAAATGCACTATCCCCCATTTCAACTACACTATCCGGAATTACTACTGACTTAATAGCAGTATATGAAAATGCACTTCTTCCAAGAGTTTTCACGTTTTTACCAATACTAAGATTTTCCAGCGCAGTGCACTTTTTAAAAGCATACGAATCTATTGAAATAACTGAATCAGGAATTGCTACTTTTCTTAAAGCAGTACATTCATTAAATGCGCAACTTCCAACTTCTTTTAACCCATTCGATATAGTAAGTGTTACGATTCCATAACAACCACTAAAAGCAGAATAACCAATTTTTTTTACACTGCTTGGAATCCGTACGCTAGTAACTCCTCCTTCACCATCAAAAGCGTAATCTGCAATTTCTGTTACACCATCAGGAATTGTTACCGCACCGCCAGTTCCTGTATATTCTTTCAAAACTGTTCCCTCCATTTTGAAAGAATTCGCTTCTCTCGCAGCTTGAACACTTACTGCATCTTCCTCTATTTCTAGTTGTTCTTCCTGTTTTGCATCGTCCTGTGAATTCTCAACTTTTTCCTCATTCTCCACTTTTTCATTTTCTTCAGCATCATCTGTTAAAATTTCTGAATTCTCTTCTGGATTTTCTTTTTTCTCTGGCTCAGTTAAATCAGTATCATTGGTTTCTTCCGATTCCTGTGGTTCTTCTCTCACTTCTTCCTGTACTTCTGTTGCCTGCGGTACTGTCTGCTCCTCTGCGATTGTTGGCATAGCCATGCTAATTGTTAACAGACACGCTAATCCAAGGCTAATTCCCTTTTTCATCAACTTTTTCCTTTGCATTTTTCTGCCTCCTGACATTTTTATTATTAAGTATTTAATACTTCCTTTTAGTTTGAAATATACTCCATTCTGCTTTTTTCTAAGCTCTTTTCTTTTTTAACGAGTTAATAATTTTCAGCAATACAATAATCACAACTTCGATTAAAATCGTTTTTCCCGAAACATAATAATATCCTAAAAACATTGTTCCAACGACAGACGGTGGACTCAAGAATTCCAGACCTGGCATGTATCCTACATACTGATACACTACCCAAAAAATATTCCATACTAATCCAATAACTCCATTTATAACCCAGTGTTTTTTCTTAATTTCTCCGAATATTCCAACTATACTCCAAATCAGATAAATAAATGCTGGTATAAGAGGAATCACTAAATCACTAATCTTAACTATTGAAGAGTGTCCCCATCTTTTTTCATAAAGCATAAATGAAAAATCTGCTTGAATCCATTGTATTCCGGCATATATCCATGCAATCGCAACACCAGCATATAAAATTCCTATAATTATACTTATTACTTTTTCTGTTGTATTTCTCTCTTTCTCCATTACTTTCTCCTTGTTGTCATTTTTTAAGATTACTTTTTACTTTTAAAATTCTTCTAACCGATTCATCAATCCTTTCTTCACTAATTGTCCCATCCTCCACAGCATCAAGTAATGCATGATAAGATTCCATGAAATCTGCCGGCTCTAAAATGATATCGACACCTGCCTTCACTGCCTTTACAGTTGCCTCACCTGAACTATAATTCTGACTGATTGCTCCCATATTCATTGCATCTGTTATAACAATCCCGTTATACTTCATTTCATTTCGTAGAAGATCAGTTATCATATACTGAGACAAAGAAGCCGGTTCATCATCTCCTGTTATCTCCGGATAAGAAATATGTCCAACCATTACAAACTCTGTTCCTTCCCGGATTGCAGCCTGAAATGGGAGTAATTCACATTCTCTGATCTGCTCTAATGTTCGTTCAGAATATGCAAATCCCTGATGTGAGTCCTCCTCTGTGGCTCCGTGTCCAGGAAAGTGTTTCGCTGCCGTACAGATATTCTCCTGATGTAATCCTTTGATTTCCTGTGTTACCATCTTAGACACACTTGATTCGTCTGAACCAAAAGATCTTTTTCCAATCACTTCATTGTCTGGATTAACCAATACATCTGCATCTGGAGCGAAATCCACATTAAACTGATATTCTTTCAGATAACTTCCTATTGTTGTTCCGACCTGATATGCTTCTGTTGGATCTCCTGTAGCACCTATTTCACTCATATCTCCCACATCAGTTACCGGGAATTCACTGTTTTTAGCAATTCTTGTTACCGTTCCTCCTTCCTCGTCAATACATAAGAATGGATAAAGTCCTGTTCTTTCATAACTGATTTGTTTTAATTGTTTATTCAACTCAGTAATCTGTTCCGGTGTTTCAATATTATTTTTCATCATTAAGATTCCACCAACCGGATATTTAGAAAATTGTTCTCTTAAACTCGTATCCGCTTCCGTAACACCTTCTGTCTCCGCAAATGAATCCAGAAAAGTCACAAACATTTGAGCAACTTTATCCTCTAAAGACATCTGTGTAAACAATTTTTCTTCTTCATCAATTTCACTCTCTGTCTCACTGTTTTTCTGCTTTTCTCCTGCTTCTTTCTTATTTTCTGCTATCTCTGAATAAGAACTTTCTTTTTGCTTTTCTATAGTGATATCAGGAATTTTCTCACTCTCTGTTTTATTGCTTTTCGTTTTTTCTTTATATGCTGTAAAACCTCCAATTGTCAAGACAATCACACAGGCACAGGCTATAAATATTTTATATCTAGTCTTCATATTCACATATGTATCCTATTCGTCCAGAAAATTCAGGTACAACACTCAAAATATCATTTGGTGCATCATTCCATGTCCAGCGTTCGGAATTTTTATGATACAGTAAGTCCAAATACTGTTCTTCTATGTCTCCATCTCTGAAACTTGGTTCTCCATCCAGCCATTCATTCGCTGCCCAATAGGAATCAACATTGATCTGCTCACCATACGGCATATTATTTTCATCCACCCAATAATATGCTTCACTGTCTGTATCCCTTCTTCCGCCAATAAAGAACTGGACATTTTGTAGCTGCTGACTGTTCAGTTCATTCAGAATATACTGATATTCCTCTTCACTGTTGATCCTTGCCAGATAACCGCCTTTACTCTGACAATTCTCAAAAGCCTGTTCCCATGTCACATCTTCCACAACAAATTCATATCTGTGAATTCCACCTTCCGTTGGATCATACTCCGCTACATCTTCCTCCGGCTCCTGAGTCTCCTGCTGAACTGTTGTATTTCCTTCGTCTGCCTTTTGTCCACTCTGTGTTTCAGTTTTTTCATATTCTGTTTTCAGACTTTCATTTCCAAATTGCTTCAAAAGAAAAACAGATCCTATTCCTACCCCTGCAATCATAACTGCAAGCACAGCTACTATTATAATTTTACCTGTTTTTGCTTTTTCTTTATGTATTGCAGAGGAATCATACTTAATTGAGTCCTGTACATTTTCTCTTAAATCATTACCACACATCGGACAGAATTCACTGTCATTCGGTATCTTTTTTCCACAATACGGGCAAAACATTCTTACTTCCTTCTCCCTAATAAATTCTTTCTCCGCAGTTTCCGCAATACACTTCTCCATCTTCCAGAAGATTGCCACATCTTTGGCATCTCTTTTCTGATACAGTGTTTCTTCTTCCCTTTTCATTCTTTATTTTTGTTATTTTGTCAAATAAAGGCAGTAGCTGCGGCAGCGGATCTTCAAATGCTCCTTCGTAATACTCTTTTCCCAGCTCCATATATGCCTGTTCTAACGCATCATAGTTATTATCATCAAATCTCATCTCTTCTTCCCCCTATGCTAACTTAAACATCATAGTTCCACTATTTTTTGCTGTTTCTGACGATGACGAATCTTTCACCTCTATCCTCATCGCTCTTGGAAGATAATAGAGCCTTTCTGCTCCAAGCGGCTGGCCACTTTCTAAGTAAATCGTTCTCTTTTGTTTAGGACATATACAATATTCTTCGTATTCTGGAATGTAATATAATTCAGCTAATATCTTCCCACTCATCTGAACCTCACTGCTTCTTTCTACTTCTATGCCGCTTCTGGTTTGCAGAATAGCTACCTTTTCTTTTTCTGATAAAGGGAACGCCTCATTTTTATGTCTTCCCTGAACTCCTAAAACTGCTCCAAAGAATTGAGAATCAGAAAACACATCGTCGTAAACTGCTCTTCTTTTTTTCTCTCTCCACTCTGAATTGTTAAATTCTTTTTCTTCATCCGGATAAATATCCCTTTCCTTCTGTGATGCTACCGGGGGAACATAAATCATATCCTCTGCTGCTCTATGCTTCTTTTTCTTTTCTCCTCGCACTAATATTCCTGCAATATTTAAACACAGAATCAATACCTGCATTCCACACCATATAAAAATAACCTTCGCATCAATTCCTATACTGTTTTCCTGATCGAAAATAGACAACAATTCTTTAATCGGAGCCAGTTTTTCCTGTACCTGCTGATATAACATCATTGCAAGGAAAATATTAACTGCCTGTCCGCAAATACCTATGATATAAGATATAACAGAATTTAATACCCACATAAGAATCACAATCAGAATTGCTAATACTACCCACAGTAATAAACTGTATATATATTTTTTCATATATTCATTCAGGATAGCCAGCAACTGATCTGCAATATTATTTTCTTTATATTTTCCGAATACGATTTTCATCATATCGAACATTGAAATCTTAGCCACACCTATATTCAATAGTGGAACAAATATGATTCCAATTGACAAAAGCATCAATGTTCCAGAAATATACTTTAATTTTGCCTTTACACCTGTCACGTTCTTTCACTCCCTTTATTCCCGTTCTATTCTGCTTAAAAGCTTTTCTCTCTGCTTGATAAATATTTTTACAGTCAATACCAATGCTGTAAGACTGCCAACAATTCCTGCACCGCCTAAAATGCACAGAAGCATTCCTCTTGTCAATTAATCCAACCTCCGTTTTCTACCTGCTGATATACGTTTTCCAATAATTGCATTTCTTCATCTGAATCATTATTTTTCAACTGATCATAATACATTTTTTCAGCTTTCTCATAATATTCCAGAAATGCTGAATAATCTCGTTCTTCATTTGCTTTCATTTCCTGCTGATCAATTTCTAAGAATGCAAATCGTTTTTCAATGTTATAATCGTCACCATAATTTGTTATCATTGTATTCAGAATATTTTTTGCATTTTCAAGATCACCTTGTTTTTGATAAAGGATTGCCAGATTATTATATGTTGTATAGGTTTCCCAGCCCTGATCGATGATTTTATAACTGGTCTCTATTGCCTCATTACGCAAATCTGTCTGTCCATTCTCTGCAAGATCAATATCTGTCTGAACAAGTCGTTCCAGAATCAATAATTGATTTTCTACAGGCAAATTGTTCTGCGCTTCCAAAAGAATCTGTCTCTTTCCTGACAGGTCCCCCTGTTTCTCATAAATGTCACTTATCAGTACATAAGATCGCATTTTTAATTTATTATCTTCCGATATGGAAATGCAGTCTTTAAACTCTTCAATTGCATTGCCCCACTCACCTAAAGCCTTATCAATCTCTCCTTTTGCATAATAAATGGATTCTTCCTCCAATCCATGATCCAACGCTTTTTCAAGCACTTTCTGAGCCTGATCCATTTCTTCGTTATATGCCAGTGCAATTGCATAATCTCGATAATATAATGCCTCGTCGCCGCCAATTCCGATTAATTGTTCAAATGATTTTACAGACTCCTCATAGTTTTCCAGTTCAAAATAACTTTCTGCTTTTAAATAGTAAATTTCTGCAAGTCTGTCCTCATTCTGGCTCAATTTTTCATTTTGAAAAATATCATAATCGATAAACTCAATGCATTTTTCATATTCTTCAAGTTCATATAACGTGCAAGCATTCTGATAATAACTTTCTATATTAGACGGAATAAGTTTTACTGCATTTTCATATTCTGCATTTTCTTCTTCATAATTTTGAGCTTCTCTATATTCCACCTGTTTTTCAACGATGTGATTATATTTATCAACCTTTTCAAGTTTTAGTGTATGTATTCCATATCCTTCCAGCACAATTGATGCTGCCAGACAAAGAACCAGACCACCCCGGATTATCCATTGGGAAGTCAGCAGCTGTTTATATCTTTTATCTTTCTTATGAATATTTCTGAAGCCCTGATATAATTCATAGGCATTAGAATATCTCTTTTTCCTGTCAACCTCTATGGATTTTAAAATAACATTGGCAAAAGCATCACTGACATTCTCTTGTAACAGTCTTTTTTCTTCTGATTTAAAACTTCTTTTCTCATCTAATTTGTAACCTGTTATTAAATGGAAAAATGTAGCCCCTACACTATATATGTCACTCTTTTCATCGATTACTGAATGTTTTGGCAGCGTTGTATTAGATGACTTTCTGTCTAATGCGATAATATATTGTTCCGGTGATGCATAACCTTCTGAATAACCTAGAACCGTATTACCATCCAAATAGAATGAAATATTGAAATCAATCAGGCAAATATTTCCTTCCGGAGTCAGCATAATATTGGCCGGTTTTATATCTCCATGTATAATTGGTGGATTCTGACTGTGCAAATAATGCAGTGCACTGCAAAGCTGCATCCCCCATGTAATTAACTGATTCTGTGTAAAACTTGCCTTTTCATCTAATAATTCTTTAAATGATTTTCCCGGGATAAAACTCATCACAGTATAGATGTCTCCCTTCACGGTCAGAAAATCTAATACCTGAGGGAGATACATATGACTTAGATTCTTCAGAATATCTACCTCTTGACGATTTATTCTCATGTTGGCACTTCTTCTTTTTAATTTTTTGAGAATAACGTATTTTTTTAGTCGCTTATGGTAAGCTTTGTATACTACACCTCCGCCGCCTGATTGTAGATAACCTACTATTTCATAGGTGTCGGAAAATATTTTTTCTTCATTCATAAACTTGTCTCACTATTATTTTTATAATGTTTTGTATTAAATCTTTATAGCATTTCTTCAAAGTCATTTAATACTTCAAATACTTCGTCCTTTGATAATTGAAACCGCATTCCGGAATGTAACCGCACAGGTTCACTTATTTGCTGTCCTTCCATATATGTATGATTAGATGAATTAAGGTCTGCAAGCCAAAATTCATCGTTCTCCCTATAAATTCTGACATGTTTTCTGCTAATTGTCGGATTATTTTTTATAACATAATCACATTCTCGATTTTTTCCGATAATAAATTCATCTTTATTTATTTTAATTATTTCATTTGCACCAACATGTTTAATTTGTAAAGTGACATCTTCTTGAAGTAGTACTGTAGCTTCATCTCCATCATAATCTTCTGATAGCAAAACAGTCTCTTCATCATCTTCCCCTGAAAATATATTTTTCTGTTTCCAAATATCCTGTTCTGTTTTTTCATCATTTGCCGGTATATACTCCCGAATGATTACAGAAGTTTTAAATCCTTCTTTTTTAATTGGTGGAATATATACTTCACTTTTCGGAATCCATCTATTTTTCAATATTACTCATTCCTTCCTTATTTGATAATTTTAATTATGTCATACTGAAAATATATTTCAATATATGCGCTTTAGTGTGCAAAATTATCTGATAATCCGCTTGAATTACAAGCACATAATTCTTATAGTAAGAGGGTGTCGCAAAATCATCAGATTAGATGATAGAGTGATGCCCTCGCTCTAT
>OLGZ01000251.1_pt1 | contig 48303 bp, 47 predicted proteins | sample 1605981 | NCBI WGS metagenome assembly OLGZ01 (sample SAMN03283291) | human gut metagenome | biome: human-associated habitat; material: feces | host: Homo sapiens | place: Peru | collected 2012 | reverse complement strand
TTTCGTTCTTTTTCTTGTGCAAGAAAAAGAACAAGATATTTTTGTTACTTTTTTACGACTAAAAAGTAAAGTATTTACTCATAGCGCAAGGCATCTATCGGTGTAAGTTTAGAAGCCTTGTAAGCGGGGTAAAACCCAAAGAAAATACCCGTCGCAGCGGAAAATCCTACCGCCAAAAGCACCGCAGAAATATTCAGATCCGCCGGAATAGACGAGTTTGCCGCTACTAATAAAGTAATTCCAACCCCTACGATAATGCCTATCAGCCCGCCAATGCAAGAAAGCGTAACCGATTCTACCAAAAACTGCATACAAATATCCCAACCGGTCGCGCCGATAGCCATACGGATACCGATTTCGCGCGTGCGCTCGGTAACGGACACAAGCATAATGTTCATTACGCCAATACCGCCCACAATAAGGGACACCGCGCCAATCGCGCCCAAGAGCAAACTCATTGTTTTGCCCATTGTTTTGGCCTGTTCAATAAACGAGGCGAAATCGTCCAACTGAAAATCATCCTTGGCAAGCGGGTGAATACGGTGCGTATTACGCACGGCATTTTGGATATCCACCTTGGTATTTTCAATAGTGTTAAAATCGGCTACCTTAATAACCACACGGTCCAGGGCGCGGCGGTTAGCACTGTTCCACCCCGCGTTCATTTTTACCTTGCCCGTGGTATAAGGAATCAGGGCTCCTTCGTCCATATCAAAACCCATACCGCTCTGCCCCGTTTTCTGCACCACACCCACCACTTTAAAAGGGATATTGTCCAACACCACTGTTTTTCCCAGCGGGTCCACATCGCTGAAAATCGTTTTAGCGGCGGAAGCACCGATAACCATTACCTGCGCATATTCCGAAATTTCCTTTTCGGTAAATTGCCGGCCCGATTCTATCGGCCAATCGTACGTTTTAAAAATATCGGTGTCCGTAGCCAACACGCCCAAGGATACGCTGGTATTGCGGTATTTTACATCAAAACCCGTACTAATGTAGGGGGCGGCGGCGGACACGCCGGGCACTTCGCGGATAGCGAGTACGTCATCCATGGTTACGTCTTTGGGGGAGGAGATACTTTCGTCCAAATCCCAGGGTTGGCGTAAAAACAAAATATTCGTGCCAAAGCGGGAAACGCTGTCCGACACGCTCTTTTGCGCCCCGGAGCCGACGGCTAACATTGTAATTACGGCAGACACCCCAATAACAATGCCCAAACTCGTCAGCGCGGCGCGCATTTTGTTGGCAAAAATCGCTTTGAGCGAAATCTTAAAAATAGAGTAGAAGGAATCCCACATATTATTTTTGAACCTCGTCGCTTATTTTTTCGCCGTCTTTAAATTTAATCAGGCGCGAAGCGAACTCGGCAATGTCCGGCTCGTGCGTGATTAAAATAATGGTTTTACCCATTTCTTTATTAAGGCGCGTAAATAAATCCATTACCTCAATACTCATTTTGGTATCCAGATTACCCGTCGGCTCGTCGGCAAAGATAATCGGCGCATCACACACCAAACTGCGCGCAATAGCCACGCGCTGCTGCTGTCCCCCCGAAAGTTGGTTTGGCAAGTGGAAGGCCCGTTTTTCAAGGCCCACCGCCTTCAAAGCCGCCAAGGCCTTTTCTCGCCGCAAGTGGGCGGGAGTGTGATTGTAAATCATAGGCAGTTCCACATTTTCCACCGCGGTTGTACGCTTAATTAAGTTAAAACCCTGGAACACAAAGCCAATTTTGCGGTTGCGCACCCCGGCCAATTTGGATAAGTCCGTCGCCGTTACGTCTATACCATCCAAAATATACTTACCGCTCGTCGGCTTATCCAAACACCCTAAAATATTCATAAAGGTTGATTTACCCGAACCGGACGGCCCCATTACAGCCACAAATTCGCCCTTTTCTATGGACACGCTCACACCGTTCAGCGCGCGGACTTCCACGTCGCCCAGTTTGTAAATCTTGTACAAATTCTGCGTATCAATCAGCGCCATAGTTTGCTCCTAGCGGCGTCTGCCGGGGCGCGGCGGGCGCATACTATCCATAGAGCCGGACGCTTTCAAATCGTTCTCGCCCACGACCACCAGATCGCCCTCTTTGATATTGCCACCGGTAATTTCGGTGTTTTTGGTGGCAATAATACCGATTTTCACGTCCACGCGTTCCAACTCTTGCCCGGGCTCCATTTTCCACACGCCCATATTTTCGTATTTTTGCGTATTGGTGGAGGGGGAGAAACGCAAGGCTTCGTTCGGCACAATCAAAACATCTTTTTTATCCGTGGTGCGGATAGTAAGAGTGGCCGTCATACCGGGTTTTAAGCGCAAATCGCTATTGTTCACATCAATCACTACGGTATAGGTAGTGCTGGACGAGGAAGACGAAGAAGATGAACTTGAACTTGAACTGTCCACATAGTTGGTACGCACTTGGCGGACCGTACCGTGGAAGGTTTCTCCCATATAACCGTCCAAGGTAAAATCAGCCGTTTGGCCGGGTTGTATTTTAACGATATCCGCCTCGGACACTTTGGCCTCAATCTGCATTTTAGTTAAATCCTGCGCCACCACAAACAATTCCGGTGTGGAGAATCCGGCAGTAATGGTCTGCCCTTCGCTTACTTTGCGCGTGAGTACCATACCGTCAATAGGGGATACGATTTTTGTATTGGATAAATCCTTTTCCGCCGTTTCCAAATTAGATTGCGCCTGCACCACCTGCGCCTGGGCGGAATTTAAACTGCTCTTGGCGTTTACAAAGGCCAGTTCGTATTCCTCCAAGTTTACCTTGGAAACATAGTCCTTTTCATACAAAGCAGAATAACGCTCGTAATTCTTTTTTGCCAAGCGGTAGGAAACCTCGGCCGACGATAAACTTTCCTTGGCGGACGATAAGCGCGCCTTGGCCTCGGCCAACGAAGCCAAAATTTGGGTTTGGTCAATAACGGCCATTAAATCGCCTTTTTTTACTTGGCTGTTGTAATCCACATAAATCTTTAAGATTTCGCCGGAAACCAAAGCGCCGACTTCCGTGGTGTTAACGGGATTAATCGGGCCGGAGGCTTCCACAATATCCACAATATCGCCCTTTTTCACTTCCGCCGTTTTAAACAGCGGGGCAGGCGGCGGAGCAAAGAAATATGCTTTTACTGCCCACACAGCGGCAACCACTACCGCCAAAATAAGGAGTTTCTTCCACCAAGAAAGGTGCCAAAATCCTTTTATCATCCGTTTAAAAATATTTTCTTTTTTCATAAATTAATTCGTCCCCATTGCTTGTTTCAAATCTGCTACCGCAGAGGCATAATCATAGCGGGAAGTCAGCAGGCTGAGTTCCGCATCCGTATAAGCCACCTCGGCATCTTTTAGTTCAATCACATCACCGATTCCTTCGTTATAGCGGCCTTGCGCAAGTTCCAGGTTTTCCTTGGCCTTTTCCACATTTAATTCCGCTATTGGGATACTTTCCGCCGCTTCCTGCATTTTAATATACGCGCTTTGTACTTCCAAAAATACATTATTAAGCAAACTGCGGTTATCATTTAGCGTATTTTCCAACGAAATTTTGGCTTGCTTCACACCGTTATACGTTTTAAAAGCGTTAAAAATAGGCCACTCCACTGCGGCTAAAAGTTTGGTATCCTCGTTATCCAAATAGAAATCGTCGCCGCTTTTGGTATAACCCGCCGACAAGGAGAAGGTGGGAAAAAAGCCCGCCTTGGCCTGGTTTAATTTAATTTGGCTGATACGCACGTCCGTGCGGGCGGATTCCACGTCCGGGCGGTTGGCGTAAGCCGTTTGGACGGCTTCGTCAAAAGTTTTATCAAATTTTTCAAACGAAGCAATCTCCGCTACCTTTAATACATCCGGCACCGTAATTCCCAAAGAATTAGCCAAGTCGGCAGAGGCGGTTTTCACCAGGTTTTTCGCACGTATTAAACGCAATTCCTCGTTATTTAAATTTACCTCGGCAGTTGTTACATCCACCTTGGGGCGCAGGCCCAACTTGTAATAGGCTTCGGAGCGTTCGTACTGGTCCTTATACAAATCGCGCGACTTGGTGCGTATTTCCACCGCGCGCGAAGCAGACAAAAGCGCATAATAATTCTTTTTAACCGTACGGATTAAATCGTTTTTAACGCTTTCCAAATTTAATTTGCCCTGCTCTACCACCAATTTTTGTGTTTTAATGTTGCGGGCAATATCCGTAACTCCGCTGATAGACAAACTGGCCTGAGCATATACATTTGTATCGCCGTGGTCCGTGCGGGGGGAAGACCCCACCTTTTGCACCGTATAACCTTGGCTGGCACCAACGGAAGCCGTTGGCAAAAATTCGGACTTGGCCAAATTTAAATTTACCTCGGCATTTTGCAACTGTAACTGAGCCGCCACCGCCTTGGGGCTGTTGGCAATGGCCAGTTGTATGCAGTCATCCAGCGAAAGTTCCCGGGTGATATCCGGCAGGGGCTTTCCGTCCGCCCCGCGCGGTGTCATAAGCGGGGTGGTATTTTGGACAGTATTCTGCGTGGTTTGGGGGGCCGGTTCCACAGGCGCAATTACAGTTCCGTGCGCCCAAGTACCACCCAAAAAGCAGGTAAAAAGAAGTAAATAACGAGAATATTTCATACTTATATTATATAAATTCCCTTGTATAGTTAAGCGGCCCCACATAAAGCGCCGCCAGTTGTAGAACACCAAAAGATAGCATTTTATTGCACTTATTTTTATGAGGGGGGGGTAAAACGCTTCCAAAAGTGATAATATATATAAGGAATATGTGGAAACCTATTATTTTGCTTTGTGCCTCCAACCTGTTTATGACGATGGCTTGGTACGGACATTTAAAATTTAAAAATAAAGCACTTTGGCTGGTTATTTTGGCCAGTTGGGGGATTGCATTTTTTGAATACTGCCTGCAAGTACCCGCAAACCGTATTGGCAGCAATTATTTCTCGGTTACGCAATTAAAGGTAATGCAAGAGGTCATCACGCTGGCCGTTTTTGCAGGCTTTTCGGCGGTTTATTTTAAAGAAAGTTTTAAGTGGAACCACCTGGTTGGCTTTCTCTGTTTGGTGGCGGCGGTATTTTTTGTATTTAAAAAATGGTAAGATAGCCCTATGAAGAATAAACATAGGCTGTTTATTAAAATGGCGGAACTGGTGGCCGATCAGTCCACTTGTTGCCGTTTACAAGTAGGCGCGGTTTTGGTAAAGGACAACCGCGTAATCAGTATGGGATTTAACGGTACTCCCACCGGACAACGGCATTGTGAAGAAAATTTCCGCGCCGTTTATGAGGCCCACTACCGGGATAAATTCCCTACTTATATGGATTTTGTTGCCAGCCGCATCTTTTACGATTTACACGGCAAATGGTCCATTGAAAATGAACTCCACGCCGAACAAAACGCCATTTCCTTTGCCGCCAAAAACGGCATTGCTACCTTGGGTGCTTCGGTATATGTTACCTGGTCCCCTTGCGTACATTGTGCCAAGGTAATTGTCAGCGCGGGCATTAAAAAAGTGTTTTATAAAAACCAATACGACCGCAGCCAGGAAGGCATTTATTTCCTTTCGCGCAACGGGATTGAGTGCCGCCAACTTACAGAGGAAGATATCGCCGCCAATCCCTAGGCTTTATGTTCCGGCCCGATATTTACTATAATAAAGATATGACTAAAAAAATTACTGCTCCTGTTGAAGAAAAAGATTTTATTTTGTCGTTCATTACCTCCACCCTGGATTTTTGCAAACAAAACAAAAAGGGTGTTTTGACGGCTCTCGGTATTTTGGTATTGGCCGCCGTTATCGGTTTTGCGTACAGCACGCACGTTAAAAACGTAACCGAGAAATCTTGGGCCTCCTATTATGCCGCGCAAGTGCAAGTATTGGGCGGAAACCAAGAGGAAGGCTTTAAACAGATTGACGCACTTAATGCGGCTTTTCCGGGTTCGGCGGCGGCACAATATGCCCAACTTTTTAAAGGCGATATGCTCTACGCCAGCGAAAACTTTGCCCAAGCGGCCGACGTATATAAACCGTTAACAACCGCAGCCAATGAATCTGTTTACACCGTCGCCTCGCTCTCTTTGGCCGCCAGCCAGCAAGCCGCCAAAGATTACAAGGCTGCCGCAGAAGAAATGAATAAGTTTATCAGCAAAAATCCGAAAAGTTTTGCTTTGCCGCAAGCCTATTTTACATTGGCAATGAGCCAGGAACTGGCCGGCAACAAAACAGAAGCGTTAAATGCCTATAAACACTTGGCGGAAAACTATGCCAAAACCTATTTTGGTAGCGTTGCCAAGGATAAAATGAAAGAATTGCAGAAATAGTTTTGCCGCACACCCCGCCGCTATTATCCGGCGGGGTTTTTTATGTAATTCGGGGAAACCCGTAAAATAAGGAGATGTATGTTAAAAAAGTTATCCGTCGTATTGATGTTATCCGTCCTGCTTGCCGATTTGTCTTACGGCGCCGGATTTGCCTTGTATGAATACAGCGCCCGCGGTACCGCTATGGGCGGCGCCACTGTGGCAAACAAGGCAGAGCCTGCCTCTTTGGCTGTGAATCCTGCGCTCATCACCGAACTGGACGGCACCCAGGCCCAACTGGGTCTTACCGTCGTAACCGCTAATGCCAAAACCACCGTTGCCAGACAACAGCGCGGATTAAAAAATGACGTTTGGTATTTGCCCAATTTTTACATTACCCAAAAATGGAGCGACCAAGTGTCCGTAGGATTAGGCGGATTTTCCCGCTATGGTTTGGGGGGAGAATATGATGATCCCGTTGAAACGTGGCTGGGCAGCAATTTAGCCTATAAAGTAAAACTGGAAACTTTTTCCTTTACCCCAACGATTGCCGTAAAAGCCAATGACGAATTTTCCGTGGCTATGGGCCTGGAAGCAATGGTAATTGGTTTTACCCAAAACTCTTATTTTAACTTGGGTGGCACTCCTAGCAATCCGAACTCCCACTACGAAATCAGCGGTTCGGGCGTAAGTTGGGGGGGAAACTTCTCCTTTATTTACCGCCCCGAGTGGGCCGAAAAATGGTCCTTGGGCGCAATGTACCGCACCAAAGTAAAACAAAAACTGAACGGACGCATTAATGCCAACGGCAATACTATTAATATTATCAACATCCACGGCGCAGATGCAGAGGGGGCTATTACCCTGCCCGATAGTTTGACGGCGGGTGTTTCGTTCCGCCCGACGGAAGATTTGATTTTGGAAGCCGGAATCGTGGGTACCTTTTGGAGTGCATACGACCAAATTCTTATCCAATATAAAGACAGCGAATCTAGCCCGGTTATCCGCAACCAGAAAAAATATCAAGATACATACCGCTTAAATTTTGGGGCGGAATATAACCTGAACCCCAACTGGGCCGTCCGCGCGGGCTATGTGTTTGATAAATCGCCTATTAACAAGCACGAAATGGACACCCTCGTGCCGGTGGACGACCGCCATATTGCCAGCGTAGGTGCGGGCTATCATAACGACACTTGGAGTGTGGACTTGTCCTACTCGCACGTTTTTGCCCGCAGTTTGAGCGGAAGATCAGAACAACTGCGAAATTTACCGATAAAATACACCGACGGCAGAAGTGATATGTACGGCATAACCGTTGGCTATAAATTTTAGTTGTATTGTGTTGTACCCGTTAACAAACCCGCCCTTTTCGGGCGGGTTTGTTGTTTTATCAAAAAGCGAAATTTTGGTTACGGCATTATATACCACCCATTAGAGGCCGACAGTTCATGTATCGCCACCGTAGTTTGCACGCCACCCAAACTTTTAATTAATTTATAGTTTGGATGATAAATGTTTCCTCCCGCGCAAACAGTTTTTCCCGGAAGTTTGGGGGAGTGGTCCAAGTGAATAATGCAACGTAAATTAAGGCTTGTCTCAACTACATCAATATCGTCGTATCCCTTGGAAGCATAAGACCTCCCCCCATTATAATCAATAGCAAAACCGTCGCACCGCTGTTGGTCGTGCCCCTTGGGGGAACAACCTGCAATATCTATATCTACACCGTCCAAGGTATCGGGCGGATATTCGCCATTAGCCAAATAATATGCTTCCAACGCCGCCTTTAATGGGCGCAAAGTCATCATTATTTTTTGATACCGAGCCTTTCCAACAGCCACTTTGTATTGCAGCACCGCTACTGATGCCAAAATTCCAATAATCAGCACGACAACCAAAAGTTCTATTAAGGTAAAACCACGGGCAGTAGTGTAAAAAACATTAGGCGTGCAGAAGTGCGTAGTTAAGCCGTCATCCCGTAGTGTCTTTATACGTGATCCGTTGTTGTCGTTGTCATCCCAGGCGTGGACCTGGGATCCAGTCTGTTTATTAGAGAAACTCTTTGTTTTATTTCTGGATTCCGGGTTCCCGCCCGAATGCGGGCCCCGGAATGACAACAAAGATAACGCCAGTTCCCCGAACGCTCCGCGTCGGTAATTCCTCGGGGATGACAAAGAAAAAAATTGTTTATTCCAACCTTTTAATAATCGGCCCAATCGGCTCATACGCACGTTTTTCATTATTTCCTTCCTTTTTGATAAATTTTGCTACAACTCAAAATTTATCAAAAAAAAAAACGAGTCAAGCCCTTTTAAAATAGGCAAGCCAACAAACAGAGTTTTTTAACAAAAATTACAACAACCCGGCTTTTTCTAGTAGTTTTTGCACAAGGCGGGATACCGCGTATTTCTTTACATCTTTGGCGGGCACGCGGATAAAATTCTCCGGCACGGGAAAAGAGGGGGGAAGTGTAACCTTCCGCAAGTCCGCATAAATCACGCGGTGGGAAAGAACGTGTTTGACGGGTTCCGCCAACAACTCGGGCTTTTTAAGCCAAGCCACCTTGGGCAATTCGTCTGCTTCGGTGGAAGTTTCCAACAGCGGGGGTTCATACAAATTCTGCCAAATGTCGCCCGCCCCGCGCCTATGCAGCCAAGTATCTTCGCCTTGCTCTATATATATATAGTGAAAATAGCGCGAAGAAACTTTTGTTTTTTGCTGTTTGACGGGAAAATTCTCCACCCGCCCGTGCAAGTGCGCCTGACACCGGTCCGCCAACGGGCAAAGCAGACATTGAGGGGAAACTGGCGTGCAAACCGTCGCGCCAAAATCCATTATGGCTTGGTTGTAATCGTCCGGATGGGTTTTATCAAGCAACTTTTGGGCAAGGGCGGAAAATTCTTTCTTCCCCGCAGGAGAATCTATCGGCGTCTGTATTTCAAATATGCGCGCTAACACCCGATAGACATTTCCGTCCAATACAGCATAAGGCATTTTATAGGCAAACGAGCAAATCGCCGCGGCGGTATAGTCGCCCACACCTTTCAGCGCACGGACACCCTCGTAGGTGGAGGGGAAAACACCTTGCATACTTTTGGCAGCCGCGTGCAAATTCCGCGCGCGGGAGTAGTACCCCAAACCTTGCCAATATTTTAGAACTTCGTCCTCATCGGCCTCGGCCAACGCGGCAGGGGTTGGAAAGCGCTCGGTAAAGCGCATATAATAGGAAAGCCCCTGCGCCACGCGGGTTTGTTGCAAAATAATTTCGGAAAGCCAAATTAAATATGGGTCCCGTGTGTGCCGCCAAGGCAAATCACGCTTATTTTGCCGGTACCAAATTAACAGAGTCTTTGCAAAGTGCATATCACTGTTATTTTACAAATTTTAAAGCGAATTTGTTTTCTTGCAAATTCACATTTAATTTTGCAATTTTGATTTTTATCAATCTTATTACACGTCCGTTTATTGATTTTTTTGACCGTTAGGCATTTTTGTTGTTTTTAAAGGTAGAAAATTCATTTTTGGCATATTTTTTGCATTTTGAATTTTGTTTTTCTAAAAATTGATTATCAAAAAGAGTGTTCGTTTTTGCCAAAGTCCAATACAAAAAAAACAATATTTTTAACCATTATGTTTATAAAAAAGTTAAGGCGACGACATATATTAGATTTTTTTGATTTTCAAAACACAAAACGAGGGGGATTTTTGGGCTGAATTTAGCAAAAAATGTGCTAATCTGGGATGGTTTTTAGTCATTTTATCGTCGTATAATAGGGGTTATGCACAAAATTTGTCATATAATTGACATAAAATAGCAGGTGTTGACATATGCCAAAAAATTATTTATTATATGTCATATCCGGCGGATAACTCCGGTGGATAACTTTATGGCAAGGTGGGGATAACTATGTCGGGCGATAGCGAAAAAATCTTAAAAATACGGTTCCGCTTTCCGGGCGGAGAGGAGTTTGAAGCCGAGGGAAGCCGGGAATTTATTGAGCAACAGCGCAATTATTTTCTAGCCCTAATAGGAAAGAAGATGTCTGTGCCTGCTTCTGCTATCCCGGCGCCGCGTAAGCGCACCACTTATCCGCTTACTGGCGGCCCAAAACCCATCGTATCCCGAACCGTACCGGAGTCGCCTTTATTTAGCCCGACTGCTATTCCTCAAACCACCGCAAACGCGCCAACGCCCCTACCGCCCTTATCCAGCGTACCTCCGGCCTTGCGTGGGGAAACTGCGTTGCAGGCAGATATGCCACTTGCGGATATTCCGCAACCTGTACGTTTGTGGGAACAACTTTTAAAAGAGGAGGGGGATATTGTGGTTCTGCGCCGGAAAATGCGTTTAAGCGCGGCAGAAGCCGCTTCGTTACTTGTGGCGGGGGCGCGCGTATTATTAAAAAAGCCAAACTATCCGGCCTTGCACTTATCCCAATCAATGCGGAAATCTGGCTTTGATGAGGGTCGGCTGGACCGTATCTTGGCCCCGGAAATCCGTAATGGACATCTGGCAAGTGATGGCTCCAAGCGTTCCCGCACCTACCGGCTAACTAATGAAGGGTTTGCCAAAGCATTCGTTTTGGCTGAAAAATTAGCCAAAGAATTATTGTAAAAGAAATCTTAATTTTAGTGAAAAACAAAGAAACCGCCCTATCCAATTAAAGGGACGGGCCTTTTTTATATTGATATTATAAAGTAGGCCTAGAATATTTCAGGAATATTGGGGATTATTGGGGTATTTATAAAAATAATGTTAAATTTAAAAATACTTAAAATTTAAGTATTTTTTATTTATATATATTTTTTATTTTTTCTGTTTTTTTACTCCTATTTTCCCCTAAAAAGAGCAAATTTATAAATTCTACTAAACATTATCAGATTTTTTACACTTACTTCGCTTGCAAAAACTAATTATTTATCCACTCAATCAGCAGCAAAAAATGTGGATAAATACCACAAAAATTTTGTCATAAAAAGGTCTTTCATTTTTGCGTTTGGGGGATTATTTGCCCGCCCCAAATAACTAACGATAATCTTTATTATGTTAATTAAAATATAGAAAAAACTCAAAAATAAAAACCTATACTTTTTATTAAAATATTTTGTTTTATACTTTAATTTTAAATATTTTTTTAAGTAAACTAATTTTTATTTTAGATATTGTTTGTTAGCAGAAAACACCTCGTAAATATCCTCTAAAATCCGCATTATTTTTGCTTACGGAAAACCTATTTCCGGCGCTTATTTTAGGATTAAAAACCTGTTGTTCCAATTTGTTTTGGGCACGCAAAATCTTACTTAAAAATCATTTTAAGAGCTTTTCCCCACCCCCTTTTTAAAATCTTGAAAAACGACCTGTTTTTGCAATTTTTACTTTTTACAATTTTTTTATTTTTTTAACTTATTTTTGCAAAATGCCCTAAAACGATTTTAGGATACTTAGGATATGGGGTAAATTGAAAATTAACACTACTTATTTTAATGTTTTTAACAATTTTTTATATAAAATAATAAATACTTAAATTTTAAGCATTTTTAAAAATACACACTATTTCGTTTTTAGGGGTATCTACATATCCCCCTTTTTGAAATAGCGCGTTTTAGCGCATTTTAAATTTCAAACAAAGAAACAAAGGGAAAGAGAGGAGGCTGGGCTGGGCTGGGCTGGGCTGGGCTGGGCTGGGACTAAGAGAACTGATGATATGCGGGGGCCAGAGTTCCCGAGGATTCCCGGTGCAACGCACGGACCGAGGAGGAGGCGAAGAAGAAAGAAAGCATAATAATATATAGATAGATTATTTAGTTGTTTGAGAGGGGTGGAAACTTGTATGCCGGGGTGCTTGGGTATAGTTTTATTAGTAAGATGGCTTGTTTTTCCTGTAAATTTCGCCCCCACCTAAGCCATAAAAATAGTCTCTTCGGGGGGATGACGGCACGATAATTCTATATAAACAGAAGACTTGAAAAGAAAGAAAAAAGCAAGAAATCATCATAAACCCAAACGGTTTATTTAAGGAAATCAGGATATTTAAAAGGCAAAAAATAACGAAGGTACACGTCTAATAGAAAAGGGGAAAAAGAATAAGCAAAAGAAACTGCGTATATGAAAAGAATAAGCGGACTTTCTACAAGGCCGAAGTTACCAAATAGAGCGAGCGCCTGGCGAATAAGAAAAGGGGGTAAAATTTAATAAAAAAGGGCTTATAAGGGCTTGCCCCCAGATCCTTGTAAAAGAGGGGAACAACTGCCATAAAATCTGACATATGCCACTCCCCCCCTATTTTTCTCCCCCGCTGCTATAATATGCCAAAAAAGGCGGGAGGTTTACCCCCCCTTATCGCCACAGAAAAACTTTTTCGTTTTAATAGATATAATAAGCCGCTCCGGTCTGCCAAACATAAGAATAAGCATCCAAACCTGATATATTGGAACAAATTCTATTGGCTAACTCATCATCAAGTCCTGCCCAACATATAAAATGTTCCCTAGTATAATATTTTTCTAAACCAATGTGCCGAATCGGGTCATCACAACGAAAAGAAGCACTCCCCCCCTCTATGTCTCTGACTATTTGGCAAGTTACTGTATTATTGGTAATAAAATTTTCTCTTGTTTTTGTAAACCCAGCAGGCATTGCGATAATGAGAGACTCCAAATTGCTTGCATAACGGCCTGTTTGCATATAAAAGTGCTGTTGGGCTTGGTCCACCGAGCGCACAAGAGCGTACATTGTGGCTACCCGGCTAGTCCCCACCGCCACGCGGTACGACGGCAGCGCCATTGCCGCTAATATACCAATAATCAGCACCACCACTAACAATTCTATTAATGTAAAACCACTTCTATTACTTTTCATTTTTTCTCCTTTTAAGGCCCTTATATTTGAGCAAAACGGCCTTTTATCTGCGTTTTTATACGCCACATACACCGGGATACAACCAACGCAGATTATCAAAATTTTAACAAAAAAAAAAAAACGAAACAACCCCTTTAAAAAGAACGGCTAAACAACAACGAAAAAAAGCCAAAAAGTAGATTCTGAAAACCCTGCGGGCCACCAGTTCAGGATGACCTCTTATTTGACCTTTCCTCTTGCCGGTGGCTAATTCTGTATAACCTCATTTTAATAACAACAGATTCCCGCCTGTACCCCCTCGGAAATGACGACAATGGTAAACGATAGCGCCCGTATAACAAACTAAATGCCAGAGAAACAGGAGAAATTCGCCTGGCTCTTAATCTATTTGAAAAGTATTTTTTGGAGAAGAAGGTTTTTTCAAACGAAAACCCGTTTATTCTAAGAGTGGACGAAGGGAGACCTGCGCGGAGTGCGAGAAAGGTATCCGGACAACCAACTAACAAGGAATAAATGTGTTTTAGGAAGCAACAATAGAGATATGCCCTGTATAAATTCCTGACGGAAATTTTGCCCGGGCCCCGTCCTCGCGCAGGGTTCGCATTTCGGCCTAGGGCGGCCTTAAACTCACACAATGTTGTGCGGGTTTCAAATCCAGACGATACACCAAACAGTTGGGATGTGCAAACTCTCCTAAAAACTAAAAACCCCTGCTCGCGCAAGGGTTTTAAATTTCCACGGAGAGGGAGGGATTCGAACCCTCGATACGGGAATTAACCCGTATAACGGTTTAGCAAACCGCCGCTTTCGGCCTCTCAGCCACCTCTCCAAAATTTGTGCCGTCGGTAATATTACCGTCAACCTCTATATTATAACAAAATTTTACAAACTTTTCTTAATTTATCCGCAGACATTATTTTTTTACCTATACAATTTACATCTGCAAGACAAAATTAAAAACTCTTTTTTAGGCCTTCTGCCAATGGGGTAAACTTCTGCCCTGTCAGCGTGTGCCACTTTTTGCCCGAGCAAATCCAATGTCCGGGGATAGTGGCTTCGGTTACTTTGTCATAATTTAAGGCAGGCTGCGCGCCCGTAACCCGGGCCGCCACTTCATACACCCACGCCGCCAGACGCATCATCCATTTGGGGGCCGAGGGCATAAAAGGCTTGTGGCAATTCATCGCGCGGGCCATTTGCGTAATAAAATAATCCCACGAGTAAACCGCTTCTTCTGTAATAAAATAGGTTTCTTTATCTGTTTCCGGGCGGATAAACGCTTGCCAAAGGGCTTCCACCAAGTCGGAAATGTGTACAAAACTAAAATATCCGTTGCCCGAAGTATTTACCATAAGACCGCGTTTGACCCACAATGCGATTTTGGACACACCGGAATCGTTCTTGCCATAGACAATCGGCGGGCGGATAATCGTCCATTTTACGCCCGGGCGGAGCGTTTTAACGGCTTTTTCTCCCCCCAGTTTGGTAATGCCGTAATCGGATACGGGTTTCGGCTCCATATCCTCCGTGCGGGGGTGGTCCGTATCCGCGGCAAAGCCGCTGGCCGCCAAACTGGAAACGTGTACGAAGGTTTTGATTTCCGGCGTATTGTTTACGGCAGATACCACATTTTGCGTGGCAATTACATTGGCCTGCTCAAAATCCGCGCGGTTAAAGCCGAAAATGGCCGCCGCCAAATGGAACACGCCCACACAACCGGACAAGGCCTTTTCCAAAGATTTCACATCATTATAATCGGCCTGCACCAGTGTTACCGCTGGGTTTGCCGGTTGTTGTTTAGGGGTCCGGCGGGTAACAATACGGACATTGTACCCCTCTTGCAGGAGTTTATCCGTCAACGCCCGGCCAATAAAACCGTTTCCGCCCGTAATTAAAATGGTATTCTTCATACGTTAGTCCACCTGAATATCCAGTTTTTCTACTAATTCATCCGTTTTTTGGGAAACCTTCTTTTTAATTTCCTTTTTAATGGCCTTTTCGTTTATATCCTGGTTGGTAAAATTTTCCTTTCGCTTGGCATTTCGGCGGACGAAATCAAAATTAAAGGTAAAGCGTTTTAAGCCACGGTCAATATCGGCCTTGGTAGGAAATTCGCCATATTTAATTTTATTAACCGGTGTAACCTTATCTTCCTGCGGGAAATACCACAACAAGGAATACATAATCGCACAGATAAGCACAAAGAAAATCAGTTTATTTAAACTTTCCCACTTGTACAGGCCAAAAAGGTTGGACACAACAGACAAAATGAGGATTACCCCCGTCCACATGGCTATTATCATCCCGATAAACGTCCAGCCCGAAGCACCGAAATCGGGATATAAAATCATTACCGCAAAACAACAAATAATAAGCACCGCAAAACGCTGCCATCCGTTCATATTATTTCTCCTGTTTGAACTCCACACTTACGGTGAGTTCGTCTTTTTCGTAATACATCGGCAGCGGCGCAAAGGGTCCTGCATTAATTACGGCGGAAGATGCAGCAAAGTCAAAAGTGTCATCGCCGGATTTGCGTTCTACCTGTAAATTTTTAATCTTGCCGTCGCGCGCAATAGCAAAAGATACTAATGCCGACAACGTATTGCCTGCGGGGCGGCGTTTTTCCCACTCAATCCAAAGGGAATTTCTTACCTGGGTAATGTACCAAGGATAAGGGAAATTGGCAAAATCGGTTTGAATATTACCGCCGGCAAATTGGCCTTCTTTGGCGGCTTCGGCAGATTCTGCCGATTGCCCCCCCGCTTGGGATTCGTCCAATACGCTGGGCGCGGCTAACGGTGCGGAAGGCTTCGCCTTTTTTGCAGATTGCTTTTTAGCGGTAATTTCACTCTTGGAGGCATACGCCTTTTTAGCCGTTTTGGCAGGTTCTGCTTTGGGTTGTGCATCTTTGGCTACTGCCGGGGCTTGCACGGCGGCTTTGGGAGCCTTTGGCGCGGAGACTTCCTGCCCCGTGGTGGCTACCACCTTGCCGCTTCCGATAAAATCAATCGTATAAGTAGCGGACGCCTTCTTAGCCGAAGGAGCCAATAGCAAAAGTAAGAATAAAGCGGCCAGGACGTGCAGTCCGCCGGAAATAGCAAAATAACGGTTCATCAGTTTTTAGAAAGCACCCCGATTCCCAACTTGGCCGCACCTAATTTTTTTGCAACGTCAAAAACGTCCACTACTTGCTGTATCGGTACGTCTTTATCTGCCTGGACGAGAATCGTCTTTTTATTTGCTTTACCCAAGCGCAAAATCAACTCGCGCTCTAAATTTTTAAGCGTCAGTTTTTTATTCATTACGGTAATGGTGCCGTCGCGCGTAACTTCTATACGGATGACATCGTCCTCCGCCTGCGTGTTAATGGCCTTGGATTTAGGCAAATCCACCGTCATTTGCATTTGCACCAGCATCGGACTCATTACCATAAAAATAATCAGCAAAATCAAGGTGATGTCAATAAACGGCACCATATTGATTTCCGCCATTACGGTTCTGTTTTTGTGTGTGCGCATAGGTTAAAATTCTTCCACGTCGCCGCGGCGGTAAATAATCTCATCGGCGATATTTTCAAGTTCCTTGGCAAAGTAATTGGTTTTGGACAAATAATAGTTATACGCAATTACCGCAGGAACAGCCACAAAAAGCCCGGCGGCGGTGTTGACCAACGCTTCGGCGATACCGGCGGCCACGACGGAGGCTCCGGCACTGGTGGCAGTATTGGCGGCTAAATCTTTAAATGCGTGCATAACGCCAATAACCGTACCGAACAACCCGATAAAGGGCGTAATACTGCCCAAAGTGCCCAAAATAGTCAGGCGGCGCTGTAATTTGGTAACTTCCCAATCAATCACGCTGTCCGCGATTTTTTCCAATTCGGCTTGCGGTCGGTTGCGCTCCTGCACCAGACGCAAAATAAGCGCGGCCGCAGGTGTATTTTTAACAACTTCTTTACGGCAGGCATCTTCCACCTTTTGGTAATTTTCCGAGCGGAGCGGGTGGCGGCAATACGCCATTAACTTGCGGGAAAGGGAAACCGTAGCGCGCAACTTAAAAAAGCGTTCCAAAATAATAGAAATAGAATAAACGGACAGTAAGAGCAGTAGAATTAAAATCGGGCCGCCCGCTGCCAAAAGTTCGCGTAAGTTTGTCATATTGGAAAAATCCATTTTTTATCTCCTTATTACCTGTTCACTACGAATATAATAAAAATCTGCACGAGTATATTGGACATTAGCCCGGCGGCCACATCATCAAACACCACACCGAAGGCATTTTCCATTTTATCAAAGGTCTTAACAAGCCACGGTTTTAGCGTGTCAAACGTCCGGAACAACACAAACGCCGCCAACAAATACGGCCAGGTCCGCGGTAAAAATGCCATTGCCGTAATATATCCAGCCATTTCGTCTATTACAATTTTAGGATTATCGTGGCCTGTGAATCCTTTAAATTGTACTTTTTTACAGACCCATACGGCAACTGCCCAAAAGGCCAGCATACACACCATATAGAGCATAGAATCCTGCGGAAAGCACAGCACCAAAGGAATTCCCCATAAAGTACCTAAAAAGCCCGCCCCTGTATTTTTTTTGTATTTAAACACCAGTGGCGGCAGATAACTGACAAACAGCCCCGTGGCTAAGGCACGCCAGATTATTTGCATACGGGCAGACTCCACGATTTTTTAAGCAAATCCCAGTTGTTTTTTAAATATGAAACTGCACTAATCCAAGTAATTACCGCCGCGATGGCCGTAATGGCATAGGGGACCTTTTGGAGTGTTAAAAAAGTTATTTGAAAGAACTCCTGCGCCGAACCTGACACTAAATGGGACAAATGATAAACATCCAACACAAAGAAAATAGTCCCGATAGCAGTCATTTGAATAACGGTTTTAAACTTTCCCCAGCGTTCTGCGGCCATTACCTTGCCTTCCAAGGCGGCAATCACACGCAAGGTGGAAATCATCAGTTCGCGTAACAAAATAAAGAATACCGCCCAAATCGGCACGTCCAATTCCTTAATACCCACAAAGGCAAAGAACGCCGCCGCAACCAAAATTTTATCTACAAACGGATCCACAATCGCGCCAAATGGAGTGATTGTGTTGGTTTGGCGGGCTATTTTTCCGTCCACCCAGTCCGTACTGGCTGCCAAAATGAAAATAAGCGTGGCTGTAATACGGGCCCACCCGTACGGAAGTAAAATAAACAGAAACATTACAATAGACAGTGCGGCACGCATAAGCGTAATTTTATTGGCTAATGTCATCATTTTTTAAATCCTCCAAACACCGCCGCAGGCAGCGGTTGGTTTTTTTGAATTTGTTTCAGTACGGCTTTTGTCGTCATTAAGTCAGATGTTATAGCAATCACCTGCGGGAAATAATCCGGAGCCGTTAAAGTCAGCAAAAGTTGGTATTCTTCCCCCTCTTTGGGTGTTAAAAGCAAAACGGCTTCTTTGTCGGTTTGGCTTTTTACGGTGGCATTGTGGCGTTCCACCAAAGCGGTATAATTGCCAAAATCAAAGAGTGCCTGATTGGGTTGGCCCTGCTGCCAATCGGCCCAGGAAAGCGTAGTAACCATATTACCCGCTTCGTCCAAAATAACGATATCTTTTTTATCCGTAATGGCAGTCTGTTCCAAATCGCCCTCCTGGCTCGTTGTATCCAAGCGAAGGCGGTTTTGGGCGCGGTCATAAAACAGTTTGCCCATAGAACGGCTAACCTCTACACCATCGTAAGAAGTGTTTTGGGCAAAAGCAGTTTCCAAGGTGGCTAATTTTTTATCCCATTGTTTTAAACGAGCGGTTAATTCGGCCGCGTTTAACGTAGTTTTGGGTGCCGGAGCGGTTTTTTTAACAGGTGCTTTGGGTTTTTGTACGGTTTTAGGCGCCGGAGTAACCACTTGCGGAGCCGCCGGTTCTGGGGCGGGTGCAACAGGTTCTTCGGGCGCGGAACCGCCGCAAGCCGCTAAAATCAATGCCGAAATAAACGGAAAAATTACTTTATTTATAGACTGTTTCATACGTTTCTTCCTGATAGTTTTTATCATATGGTAAACTGTTTAAGTCCTCAATGGCCTGGTCAATCATTTCATAATGGATTTCCCAGCGGTTAGAGCCTTCCGGCTTGGAAATATAGCCCTTCATTTCCAACACGCTTAACATATTGGTCGCGCGTGCAGAGGAACCAAAGTGCGCTTTGAGCAAATCTTGCGACACGCGGCGACGCTCTTTAATAAGGTTAAGCGCTTGCAATAATTCCTCGGGGCTGGTGCCAAGTCCGTCCTGCGGACGTTGGTGCGGGTTTTGCTCCGCCACAATTTGTACCGGATAATCCGGCCCGCCTTGTGCGCGCAGGAAATCAGCCACCGCTTTAATTTCCTTTTCGGACACATAGGCCCCCTGAATACGGAACGGCGTTTTGTCCGATGTGCTTTGATACAACATATCCCCGCGGCCGAGCAAATCTTCCGCCCCCGTGGCATCCAAAATCACCTTGGAATCAATACCAGAGGCCACCTGCAAAGCAATACGCGAAGGCAGGTTTGCTTTAATAATACCCGTAATAACCTTAACGGACGGACGCTGTGTGCAAAGGATTAAGTGAATCCCCAACGCGCGGCCCATTTGCGCCAAACGCTGTACGGAATCCTCAATAGATGCCTTGGTTTGGAGCATCAAATCGGCCATTTCGTCAATAATAACAAAGATGTAAAACATCTTTTCTTCATTATTTTGCTTAGCCCATTGGTTGTAACCCTCAATGTTTTTCACCTTGGCTAACTGCATAATGGACAACCTCTTTTCCATTACCTTTACCAGCATTTGCAAGGATTTTGCAGCCCCGTTGGCATCGGTAACCACATCCACATCGTCGCACGACGTTTTGGGGTCATACAGGTAAGGAATTCCCTCATAAAGAGTCAGTTCCACGCGCTTGGGGTCAATCATTAGGAATTTGATTTCGTCGGGGGTATGCTTGTAAATCAGGGACATAATAATCGTATGCAGACAAATAGACTTACCGCTGTTAGTGGCCCCTGCAATCAAAATATGCGGCCACTTTTCCGCCACGGAACCGGCAGGTTCGCCGTCGGCATAGCGGCCCAAAGCAATCGGCAGGACCGCCTTGGAATTGGCATACACGGAAGATTGCAAAATTTCCTTCATTGTAACCATTACCGGGCGTTCGTTGGGGATTTCAAAACCAACGGCATTTTTCCCCGGAATAGGCGCCTGGACACGCACGGAACGGGCCTCCATACTGGCCTGAATATCCTGGGTGCGGGCCGTGATAGAAGCAATCGTTACGCCCGGGTCGGGCTTGATTTCGTAACGGGTAACCACCGGGCCCGGAGATACCCCGGTAACCGTGGCGCGGATATCAAAACTTTTTAAGGTGTCTTCCAAGCGGCGGGTGGCCTGGGCGATTTCATCATCAGTAGGGCCGACGATACCGTCTCCGGACGGGTCATTTAGCAAATCAAGCGGCGGAAGTTTAAAGGTTTTGGGGTCAAATTTTTTTACTTCGCCGTTTTCATCCGTGGGAGCATTGGAAGTTTCTTCTTGTTGTAAATGGGCGGACGAAATTTCCTCGCGCCGCGGTAAGTGGACGGGTTCGGCCACCGGACGGCGGATTTCGGGCTTGGAGCGGTGGATTTCCGGCACTTCGTGGATTTCCTCCGCTACCGGACGGGAAGAGGTGGATTTAGAGGGCTTTTCATTAAGTTCGGCCTTACCCTCACGCACTTTTTCTTTAAGTTCTGCGCGGGCTTCCATCCAACCGTTAAAATCGTTGCGGATAAACTCACCCGTTTTTTGCAATACCACCGCCCACGGAATTGCAAAAAGCAAGTGGATGCCAACCAAAATAAACGCAAGCGAAAACACCGCCGCGCCCGCCACGCCGGACACTCCCTGCAAGGCCGTAAAAAGGCTCTCGCCAACGTGTCCGCCGGAAATAAGGGAATCCTTGAAAACGAGTCTTAAAAGGGTTAAAAAACAGGAAAAGGCCGCCAAGGTTACCGACGAACCAATAATAAAAAACAGGAAAGACGCGCTTTTTTTGCGCACCGTCTGCACGAGCCAATATCCTAGGAAAAGCGGTATCAATCCCGCCGACTGCCCCAACATTTGGTACAGTTGTTTGGCGACTGCCTGACCCGCCGCGCCGTTGGAAATGTTAAACCATAAAATGCAAAAGAGCCACAGCGTCAGCGCGCCCGTTAAAATATAAAATACCGTGCGCATCCAAACCGTAGAATTCGTTTTTTTAGTACGTTTTTTGGATTTTTTGGGGGTGTAATAATAACGCTTTTGCATATAGAGATATTTTACCTTTTTTGGGCTGATTTTCCAAGATAAAACCCTACACCGCCCATTAACAAAAAATTATAGCGGGGCGGCTTTAAAAGGAAAAGCCCCCGCTTACGCGGGGGCTGTAAAAACTACATATTTTCTTGCAAAGGCGGTGTAGGCGGCACCGGGGCTTGCGTTTCGGGGTTGGCACCCCAAATGACGTGGTAATTAATACCGTCCGCCACTAAGGATATTTTCCCCTGTCCGTAAAGCACGCCCAAGGCTAAAAACAACACCGAACTGGACACGCGCAACATTAATTTTAATTGCCAAGATGTAGCCGTTTTGTGCTCCGCCAAATATTCACTCATACGGGTAACGGCAATTTGAATATTCTCTTGCAACGGCGTCATATTTACACCCGTTCAATGGCAAACAAAGCATCGCCTTGTTTAACCGGTTTGCCGTTTTCTACCAGCACTTTCTTAATAACGCAAGGGAATTCTGCGCGCATCTCGTTAAAAACCTTCATCGCTTCAATCAGGCAGATAACATCACCCTTTTCCACGCGTGCGCCTTCTTTAATAAAAGGCGGAGCCGACGGGGTGGATCCGCGGAAGAAGATCCCCATTAAGGAAGATTTAATCACTTCTTTGTATTGCTCCTGCACGGGGACGGCCGCGTGTGCGCCGGAAGCGGAAATGGCTCCGCCCACATTGACGGGTACCGGCACCACGGCGGGTTTGGCTTTCACCAAGCGCAAATACAGGCCTTTCTGGTCGTATTCAATGGTGTCCAGGTTATTGTCCTTCATAAAACCGTACAGTTGTTTTACGTCTTTTAAAATCGGAGATTCTTTGACGGCGGGCTTTTTAGCAGCCACTTTGGAAGCCGCTTTTTTAGTTACTGTTTTTTTCATAAATCAAGATGACCTCGGTTTCGTAAGTAATCCCAAAACTACTTTATTCTATTTTACATAATTTTGAAGCACTTGGAGCAAAAAGCCTTTTTTTCCCACTGCGGGCGGGATATGTTTTCCATCGAGCGAGAAAGTTAATTGCAAGGTACGAGCGGATTCAAAAGCCGTTATGACATACCCACACCCAAGGCAAGATTTATACCGCGGGAATTACCCCCACCACCACATCGCTGGATAAGCGCAAAAAAGCGGACCGCCGCGGTGGCCCAGGCTGATTACGGCATAGATATTATCCATCCCGTTTTCGTTTTGCAGTGCGCTGATAATTCCCTAACTGCCCGTCCAGTCCGTCATAAAACGGAAGTGGGTTTTCCATCTGGTCTATCTTTAATTGATTTTGGATATACTCCGCTATCTTTTTATTATTCTTTCCTACCATATCTACATAATATCCTCAACACCAAAAGTTCTTATTTCCATACCTATATCTTAGATTGCCAAATCTTTCATAGTTTAGTAAGCTGCTTTTGCCCTTTAAGTACCCCATAAACCCGGCCACGCTAATTTTTGGCGGGATCTTTAACAACATATGTATATGGTCTGGACAGATCTTCGATTCCAGTATGTGCTAACTTATCTATGTCCTTATCCATAAAGCACAAGGAGTTTTTCTGTCGTTCTCACCGGTAAACCTTTTTTCTACCACCGGCATAGCCGGTAGTTTGTTATACAATGAAACTCCCCGGGCTCACGCCTGGGGTTTATTGTGAGCAGTAGTTATAAAATAAAAGTCATCCTGAATTTAGTTCAGGATGACCTCTTTTTCATAAAGCCGTCATTTTATATACTAATCTATCTTTTACAAATATGGTTTAATAACCTTGTGCACCCGCTCAGCAACGATTTCATACCCGGCGGCATTAGGATGTATTTGGTCCGCCTTATATTTATTTTGGTGAAAAATACCATCTAAAATACCCGGCACAAACACAGCGCCGGTTTCGCGCGCAATTTGTTTATACAGTTTGGTGTAGCGCGCCATTTGGGAATATCCCCCCGTATCCACAATCACGGCAATGGCTCCGGCCTGTTGCACCGCAGCGACAATTTGGCGGATAGATTTTTCCGTTTCGTCCAAGCCTACCCCGCGCATAAAATCATTTCCGCCGAACTCAATTAACACCATATACGGGTTTTGTTCCATCACTTTGTCCAGGCGCACCGGCGCCGCCGCGCCCGTATCGCCAGAGAGGCCCAAATTCACCACCGGGCGGCTAATTTTTTTAGCAAGCACGCTGGGATAAGAATTATCCCTACCCGCGCCGTATCCTGCCGTCAAACTGTCGCCAAATGCCACCACCGCCAGCCCGGGGTTATGCAAATTTTTGATTTCCGTTTCCGGTGTCATAAAAAACCAATAAGCCGCCCCCGCCAGTAAACAAATAAAAAATGCTTTTTTCATACTCTTATTATAACAAAGCGCCGTACGCGCGTACAAAAAAAGGGTTGACTTTTTGTTACTTTATTATAGAATAAGAGTATGAGAATACCGCTGAGCAAAGACGAAGAAAAAAATCTGTTAGACGCCGCGCAGAACGCGCGGGAAAATTCCTACTCGCCCTACTCTAAATTTAAAGTAGGGGCGGCCGTGCTTACGGAGGATAACCATATCTTCGCAGGCACCAATATTGAAAACGCTTCCTACGGGCTGACTGTATGTGCCGAACGCAACGCGATATTCGCGGCTGTCGGCGCGGGCAAACGCCGTTTCCGCGCGCTAGCGCTCATTACGCAAAAATTGCCCGGGCTGACGTTTAACTCGCCTTGCGGCGCGTGCCGTCAGGTAATGAGCGAATTTATGGCGCCCGATACGCCGATATATATTGCCGTATTAAACGGAACCAAACGCGTTGCCTACAAAAAGCAACTGCGCGAAATTATGCCTTATCCGTTTGATAAATTTACGGAAAAATAATTTCGCTTTACACACTGGGGGAACCTTATGACCGAAGCCGTCTATAAAGGGCTTTCTGCCCTTGTGCTGGAAAATGAAATACTGCGCCTGACTTTTCTGCCCGGGTACGGGTTTAAATTAGCCAGTTTAATCAGCAAGAAAACAGGGCGGGAGTGGTTGTTCCAATCCCCGGAAAATACCCTGCGCATACCGGAATACGGCGCGCCGTTCTCCGCGTATGATTCCAGCGGCTTTGACGAAGTGTTCCCCTCTATTGATGCCTGCCCGTACCCGGACGGCCCCTATAAAGGCTTACCCGTGCCGGACCACGGCGAACTGTGGACCCTCCCCTGGGAGGGCATAGCCTCGCCGGACGGAAAATCGGTAAAAGCGTTTACAGAGAGCAAAATTTTTCCGTATATTTTTTCCCGCCGGACCACGTTAAACAACAACGAAATTACCTTTGAATATGAGGTGGAAAACACCTCGTACGAGGAATTTAAATTTATTTGGACGCCGCACTGCCTGCTGGCCTGTTCCCCTGCCACGCGCATTATCGTACCGGAAAATTTAACCCAAGTTATGACGGTGGAACACTCCACCCAGCACTTAGGCGTTTGGGGTTCGCGCCATTCTTACCCGATTACTACTGATATACACGGGCAAACGATTGACCTCGCCGCCACCGAACCGGCGAGCGCGTGCAACTGCGAAAAATTTTATTTCACCGCCCTTAACCTCGCCGGCTGGTGCGCCATTGAACACACCGACACCGGCGAAAAACTCCGCTACGATTACGACGGCAAAAAAATACCTTATTTGGGCATATGGAAAACCCAAGGAGGCTACCGCGGAGACTATAATATCGCCTTGGAACCCTGCACGGGCGAGTTTGACGATTTGTACGTTGCCAACAAACTGCGCCGTACTGCCGTAATAGAACCCAAAGACAAATTTGTTTGGAAATTAAAAATGACTGTGCTTTAAAACAGGCGCTTATGCGCCAAGGGGATAAATATGAACCAACTGGCTTTAAGAAGTAAATTCAACGAAGTGTTTAAGAAAGAAAAATTATATTTTTTTGCTCCGGGGCGCGTAAATTTAATCGGCGAACATACCGACTACAACGGCGGGCACGTTTTTCCGTGCGCGCTCTCGTTCGGTACGCATTGTGTATTCTGCAAACGCGACGATAAAAAAGTACGTCTTTATTCGTTAAATTTTCCCGAAAAGGGCATTATAGATGCTGATTTATCCGCCATTTCCTACGATAAAAAACAAGACTGGGCCAATTACCCGCTGGGGGTCATCAAAACCCTGCAAAACCACGGCTATAATATTAATCAAGGTTTTGAACTGATGTTCTGGGGAGATATCCCCAACGGAGCAGGATTGTCGTCCTCCGCGTCCATAGAACTGGCTACCGCCGTAGCGATGAACAAGGTTTTTAACCTCTATATTCCGCAAGTGGAACTGGTGAAATTTTGCCAAGAGGCCGAAAATAAATTTGTAGGGATGAACTGCGGCATTATGGACCAGTTTGCTATCGGTATGGGCAAAGAGGGCTGCGCGGTGCTTTTGGATTGCAATACGCTAAATTACGAATATGCCCCGCTGGATTTAAAGGGCGTGTCTATCGTAATTATGAACACCAATAAACGCCGCGAATTGGCCGATTCCAAATATAACGAACGCCGCAGCGAGTGCGAACGCGCCTTAAAGGAACTGCAACGCAAACTGCCAATTAAATCGTTGGGCGACTTATCCATAGACGAGTTTGAAAAAAACAAAGAGTTAATCACAAACCCGACCGACAGAAAACGCGCCAAACACGCCGTGTACGAAAACCAACGGACTTTACAGGCCGTGGAACGCTTAAAGGCGGGCGACTTAAAAACCTTTGGAAAACTGATGAACGAGTCCCACATTTCCTTGCGCGACGATTACGAAGTAACCGGAAAAGAACTGGACACCTTGGCCGAAGCCGCTTGGCAACAGCCGGGCGTATTGGGTGCGAGAATGACCGGTGCAGGCTTTGGCGGCTGCGCAATTGCACTGGTGCAAGATGCCGACGTAAAACATTTTATTGATAACGTGGGCAAAATCTACCGCGAAAAAACAGGGCTCCAAGCAGATTTTTATATTGCTTCCGTCGGCGGTCCGGCGCGGCAAGAAGAAAAGATGTATTAAAATTTTACGCCGACAAAAAAGCACCTCGGCCACACTTATTTGATTGGAGGACAATTTATGAAAAATATTTTAGTAATCGGCGGGGCAGGCTACATTGGCTCCCATATGGTGCGGATGCTCGCCAAACAGGGATATAATCCTGTCGTATTTGATAATCTTTCCAAAGGGCACAGAGAAGCCGTAGCCAACTATCCCTTTGAACTGGGCGACTTGGGCGACAAAGCCCGCTTAACCGAAGTATTTAAAAAATACGGTATAGAGGCGGTAATGCACTTTGCCGCGTTTGCCGAAGTGGGAGAGAGCGTCAAGGAGCCTTCCAAATATTACCACAACAACGTAGCCAAGGTGCTGGATTTGCTGGACGCGTTGGTGGAAAACGATATCAAATACTTTGTGTTTTCCTCTACGGCGGCCACCTTTGGCGAACCGGTCCGCCCCAAAATTGACGAATCGCACCCGCAAAACCCCATTAACCCCTATGGCAACACCAAATTAATGGTGGAAAAAATACTCGCGGACTTTGACACCGCCTACGGCTTAAAGGCTACCGCCTTGCGCTATTTTAACGCAAGCGGTGCTGATGATTCGGGCGAAATCGGCGAATCGCATAATCCCGAAACGCACTTAATCCCCATTGTGTTGCAAGCCGCCGCAGGCAAACGCGCTTCTATCAAAATGTTCGGTACGGACTACCCAACGCCGGACGGTACCTGTGTGCGCGATTATGTGCACGTGAACGATTTGGCCCGCGCCCATATTTTAGCACTTGAAAAAATGTTCAAAGATAACGTCAGCGAACGCTTTAACCTGGGAAGCGGAAACGGATTCTCCGTGGCTGAAATCGTCAAAGAGGCGAAACGCATTACAGGTATAGACTTTACGGTAGAAAAGGCCCCCCGCCGCGACGGAGACCCTGCCGTTTTGGTGGCGGACAGTGCCAAGGCTGAACGCATACTGGACTGGAAACCACAGTATAACTTAACCCGCATTATTGAAACCGCTTGGAACTGGGAACAACACCGCAAATATTAGGAGTTTTATATCTATGGATATCAATTTACTGATTGACCAATTAATTACCTACGCAATCAACGAAAAACTGCTCGCGCCGCGCGACCGTGCGTGGGCGGTAAACCAATTGTTATCGCTCCTGCACCTGGACGAATACATTCCCAGCGGCTTTAAGGGCAAAACTCCCAAATTTCCGTGCGAAATTTTAAACAACATCTGCAACTGGGCCGCCAAAAACGGCCTTATTTCGCCCGATACGGTTACGATGCGCGATTTGTTTGATACGAAACTAATGGGTGTTTTTGCCGGTTTACCCTCGGCAGTTACGGACGAGTTTTTTAAACTGCACAAAAAAAGCCCCAAATCCGCCACCGATAAGTTTTATCACGACGCCCGGGCTTTGGACTATATCCGCACCAACCGCGTGGCTAAAAACCAAGTTTGGAAAACGCGCACCCCGTACGGCACGCTGGACATCACTATCAATATGTCCAAGCCCGAAAAGAGCCCCCAAGACATTGCCGCCGCTTTACAAGCCAAACCTTCCGCCTATCCGCTGTGCCTGCTGTGCAAGGAAAACGAGGGCTACGCCGGCAGAATTAATCACCCGGCACGCCAAAACCTGCGCTTAATTGCGCTAGATGTGTTAAAGGACGGGAACCCGTGGTATCTGCAATACTCCCCGTATGTTTATTATAACGAGCACTGTATTTTCCTTTCCGGGCATCACGAACCGATGAAAATTTCCCAAACCACCTTTGCGCGACTCCTTAATTTTGTGGAATTTTTACCCCATTATTTTATCGGGTCCAATGCGGATTTGCCTATCGTCGGCGGGTCTATTTTAACGCACGACCACTTTCAGGGCGGGCGATATACCTTTGCTATGGAAAAGGCCCCCGTGGACAGGACCTTTAAAATGAAGAAATTTCCGCGCGTGAAAGCAGGCATCGTCAAATGGCCGATGAGCGTTATCCGCCTGAACGGAACGAAGAAAGATTTAATAGAAGCAAGCGGATACATTCTTAAAAAATGGCGCGCTTACAACGACGAAAAAGCCTCTATTTTGGCGCATACAAACACCACGCCCCACAACACCATTACACCGATAGCCCGGCGGCGCGGAAAAGCGTTTGAAATAGACCTTGTGCTGCGCAACAACCGCACCTCGCCGGAGTGTCCGTTCGGCATTTTCCACCCGCACCAAGAGGTGCACCACATCAAAAGGGAAAATATCGGGCTGATTGAGGTAATGGGCCTGGCTGTTTTGCCGGCACGGTTAGGCAAGGAACTGGCAGACTTGGCCCCCTTACTCATCAAGCGGGATTTAATGTCCATAAAAAAGAGCGACACGCTAAATAAGCACGCCGAGTGGGCAGAAGAACTGCTTAAAAGATATACCTTTACCCCGCAAAACACGCAAACTATTTTGCGCAGCGAAGTGGGCAAGGTGTTTGCCAAAGGGCTTGAATATGCAGGGGTTTTTAAGCGCACGCCCGAGGGCCAAGCCGCCTTTGACAGGTTTATCAAAAAGTTATAAAACTACCATAAAAAACCTCCGCAAAAGCGGAGGTTTTTACTTTATTCCCCAATATTGCCTTACTGTGGGCAACAGGTAACATTTGCCATGTAAAATTGATTGTCTTTTGTGACTTTACACAGCCCGGCAGCAATAACATACCAATAGTTAGGCATTTCCCCCTCCCGCAAAATACCAGCCGAATACATCAGATAATAGCCTTCTCTTTCAAACGGAGCCCGTTCTTTACAAATTTTCCTAAACTCATCCTCTCTAACATTTTCTGCATAAGGCAGGTGACCCTCCATCCCTATGATTACAGACGTTGGAGGATCCACCCACAAATTTGAATCCCTGTATTCCATATATCCTTTCAAGGCCTGCCCGCCAAAGTCTTTTGGAAAATAACGTTCTATACCATTTGGATAAGGAGGACGCTCGTTGATTGGACGTCTTTTATAATCAATTGTCGTTCCATAGTCATCTTTGAATTTCGTTCCGAGAACATAAGGTATATAACTGCCTGCCTTGGAGGACCCGCCCTCAAGAACCTGATAAACATCTACACATTCCTTTTTTTCGGTCAAATTAGCCGGACAAGTATATTTTTGAAGTTTTAGGTAGTTGCCTTCACAAAGGTTACCGTCGTCTATCAAGTCCTCGACTTCGTCTTTTGTAATTTTTTTATATTCAGAGTGGTAAGGCGTGCACCCTTCAACACCTCCTTTACTTTTCAGCAAAAACGAGGTGTAAGTTTTGCCGTTGGTTTTCTTGTTGCCGGAAGCGTCATAATCGTTTTTGTATTGGTTATCCCACCACAGTTCCACTCCCAAATTCTCTGCCTTTTGCGCACTTTTGTTTATTTTAGCCGTGGAACTAATTTCCATATTGTCCGTTTTTCCGCCCATTACGGCTACATCTTTTCCGTAAAGCGTATTTGTTACATTACTTTTGTGGTAGTTAGTATCGTCAAAGGTAACTTGATTAGCCATTACGCGCCCGGCCGTTACCGTTCCGCCAGTTCCAATAGTCAGTTTTTCACCCAAACGGTATTCCGGGGTATTTGTACTGCCCAAGGCAGTTCCGTTTTGGATATCTATTTGCTTTAAATACGCTCCTGCCCCTTTGATGGCTATCTTCCCTGCGCTGGACCGCGTATTACAAAAGTTAAGTATCGGCGCAGTAGTTACGTGCGTAGAGTCTGCCGCGTCCAAGTGAGCAAAACTACCCACCGGGGGAGATATTGTAGTTACAAACTGTAATTCTTCTGCACTCGCGGCTGTAAATAGCAGCAAAGAGGCAGAAAAAAATATAATTTTCTTCATACTTCCTCCTTTTTTGACTTTTTTATATTTGAGCAAAACGGCCTTTTATACACGTTTTTATACAGCGTACACATCCGGGTACAGCCGATACTCAATGTCTGCATTTTAACAAAAAAAAAAAACGAAACAACCCCTTTATGAATAACTACTAAACAACAACGACAAAAACCCAAAAAGTAGATCCTGAAACAAGTTCAGGATGACCTCTTTTTTCGTAAAGTCGTCATTTCCGCGAAGTAGCGGCCCGCTAGGGTCCGGCGCGGAGCGTTCGGGAATCCGTTGTTCGTCGTGTTTGTTCTCTTACAAAACAACAGATCCTGGACTACGACTTTCCAGGATGACGGCAACAACAATACAAAAACACTCCATAAAAAAAGCCCCGGACTAAACCGGGGGCTTTTATATCCACCAAATCAAACCAATTTTTAATGCGCTTTGAGAAAGGCCTGCGCTTCCTCGCGCGTTTTAACCTCACCCGCCCATTGTGCCTGGCGTACGCGGTCTAGCGCGCCCGATATGCGCCGCCCGGCAAGACCCAAATCTTTCAGTTCCCGCCCACGCACAAAGCACGGCTCCAAGGCCATTGGCGGCAACCCGGGGACAACCGCCTTTAAAATTTCCTTTTGCAAAGGAGAAAGCGACCCCAACGGGCTCATTTTTTCGCGCGTTACCTTCCACGCGCCCAAAATTTCTTGCGTAAATTCCTTCGGCAAATGCAACGAGCGCAAAAAATCTTCTCCGCTTGCGCCCAGCATACAAACCAATATGCCCACCCGCTCTTGCACATCTTGCGAGTTCAGCAAAGCATCGTGCCATTGAAGGCCCGGCCAGGCAAATTTGAGCATATCGTATTTTTCCATTAACAGAAAAATTTTTTTGATTTTTTCCTCTTTAAGCACTTTTAAAAATTCGCGGCTGAACCGCTCCCGCGTCAAGAGCAGAGGATATTCCCCTTTTACGGCCTCACGCAATAAGCGTTCCGTTTTAGGCGCCAACGTCCACCCAAACCGCCCCGCAAAGCGTGTCGCCCGCAACATACGGGTCGGATCATCTAAAAAACTTTTATCGTGCAAAATGCGTATAATGCCGCCATCAATATCCTTTTGCGAACCAAACGCATCATAGGTTTGACCAAAAGTATCGGGCAAAATAGAAAAACACCAGGAATTTACGGTAAAATCGCGCCGAAAAAGGTCGTCCTTAATTTTGGGTGAAAATTCCACCTGCGGCAAGGAACCGGGATACGGATATTTTTCCTTGCGCATGCGGACCATATCAAATTTTAGCCCGTCCTCCATATTCACGCAGAACGTACCAAACTGCGAAAACTTCCTTTTTCCTCCCCCCCATTGTTTCACGCAAAACCCGGCAACAGATTCCTGGTTGCCGCTAAAAGCCAAGTCAATATCCAATGTAGGACGCTTTAAGTAAAAATCACGCACCGCACCGCCCGCCACCCAGGCCGACAGGCCCAGTTTTTTGGCATAGGCACCTACGGAATATAATTGTTCCCGGTATTTTTTAGGTATATCAGAGGAGAGGTTTATGTTCATAGCACTCTTGGCGGCTGTGCGCCGTCCTCGCTCATCCGGTCGGCGAAGTTGCGAAGCAGAGTGCTGTTAAGGCCGCTCTTTAACACCTTGGCGGAGGCCACGGCATATTCGTTGGCCGAGTGATTCTTAGTCGGCGTGGGAACATAAAACGGAAAATGATGTTCCCGCGCATAAGACGGTTTCAAATGCGTTACCGCGAACCCTTGCGCGGCGGACGCAGCCGCCACGGCTTCGGATTCGTAGGACGCTTTTTCGTCCGTCTGCAAAAGCAGTTTCAGTTCTTCCAACCCGAAAACGGATACGGGCGGATAATCCATATTGAGTTGCTTCAATAAAACGTGTTTAATAGTTTCGTAATCGTCCCGCATACGCTTGGCCAATTCCGGCTCGCGCTGGCGGTCTTTTTCGGAAAACACAAACACCAAAATCTCACTGGGAGCGTCAAAATAAATCAAATCGCCGTCGTGGTGAAAAAACTCGCCGCACTCCGGGCAGCGTACCAAATTTAATTCTCCGCCCATAGCGGCGGTTTTCAAATCGGGGTCCTGGTCGGCCCGAATGAGCGACCAGTATTCTACATCAAAAGGTTCACACTTGTGGGGACAATGCGCCGTCCCTTCGTTTTTAATAGATTTCATATGTATAATTTAGCATAAATTGACGCAAGCGGTCATTTTTGCAGGGCAAAAAATTTAATTAGTTTTGTAATTTGCTAAAATATAGAAAATAAGCCCCGTTAGCTCAACTGGATAGAGTACCGGTCTTCGGAACCGGTGATACGAGTTCAAATCTCGTGCGGGGCAGTTTTCCGCTTAATCTGTTTTTCGGTTTTTCACTCAAAGATCGCCGCCCCAATTTTCCCTTTTGCGCCTAACGGCATATTTTTTATTTTCCACCTGTTATATCCCTATATATAAAAATTTGCTAAAATAGAAGTATCTAAATTTGCAGTAAGGAGCGCACCTATGGGTGGACATTCGCATTGGGCCGGCATTAAGCACAAAAAGGCCCTCGTTGATGCCAAAAAAGGCAAAGTATTTACTAAAATTTTAAGAGAAATCACCATCGCCGCCAAAATGAGCGGCGGTAACCCGGACCAGAACCCCCGCTTGCGTAAAGCCGTGGACGACGCCCGCGCCGCCAATATGCCGTTTGATAACGTCAAACGCGCTATTATGAAAGGTACAGGCCAGTTGCCCGGTGTTTCGTATGAAGAAATCACTTATGAAGGCTACGGTCCCGGTTCTGTGGCGGTGATTGTGGAATGCACCACGGACAATAAAAACCGCACTTTCTCGGAAATCCGCAAAATCTTTACCAGCCACGGCGGCAATACCGGCACCGCGGGGTGCGTATCCTATATGTTCAAAAGCAAAGGGATGATTGTCGTTAAGAAGGAAGATATTTCCGAAGATGATTTGATGAATTTGGCCTTGGAAGCCGGCGCGGAAGACGTCCGCACGGCAGGTGATGTGTATGAAGTTATCACCAACCCGGATATGAACGAGTTGGAATCCGTCAAAAAGGCCATTGAAGCCAAGGGTATTACGCCCGAATCGGCCGATTTGACAATGATTCCCGATACGGAAGTTTCCATTACTGACGAACATACGGCTGAGACCTTGATGAATATGCTGGAAGCGTTGGACGATCACGACGACACCAAAAACGTCTATGATAACTCCAACATTGACGAAGCCGTTATGGCTAAGTTGGAAGCCAAATAAGAGGCCTCTTGCAAGAGCATACAACCACAGTTTTAGGTATAGACCCTGGTTTAGACAGAACGGGATGGGCAATCCTCACACGGAACGCCCGTTCCGTTTTGTCTTTACGCGCCTGCGGGCTTATCCACACCGGGGCCGACCAAGAACTGCCCAAACGCCTTTCCTATATTTTTGACGAACTGACTAAAATTTTGCGAACCTACGCCCCTGACCAAGTGGCTATGGAACAAAACTTTTTTTTAAAGCGTGCTACCACAATGGCTAATACGGTTATGACGCGCGGCGTGATTATCCTCGCGTGTGAACAAGCCAAAAAAACGATTACCTTTTATCCGCCAAAACGCGTAAAACTAATGATTTGCGGCACCGGCACCGCCGACAAAAAACAAGTTCAGCGTATGGTGCAACTTACGCTTAATTTGGACAAAGCCCCCTCGCCCGATGACACCGCTGATGCGGTGGCGATTGGAATATGCCACCTAAAAACAGCACCGCTCAACAATATGATTAACATCAAGGCGGCCTTTTTAGCCAAATTAAAAGCCGCCAAAGAAGCCCAAATCTCTAAAAAGCGCTAGTTTATGGAAAACGTCATTTTGGCGGGTGTAACCCTCAAAACCGCCCCGCACGACACTTCTTCGTTAGAAGAATTAAAACGTCTTGCCCACACGGCAGGCGGTACGGTTGTGCATACCTTTCAAATCCGCGTACAGGCCTTTAACTCGGCCACGCTTATCGGCAGCGGCAAAATGGAAGAAATCGCCGAAACAGTGCGCCTGACCAATGCCCAAACGGTTATTTTTGATGACGAAATTTCCCCTGCCCAACAAAAAAATTTAGAAGAGGTTATCCCCGCTAAAGTTATTGACCGGACCCGGTTAATTTTAGATATTTTCGCCCAACGCGCACGCACGCAAGAGGGTAAGTTGCAGGTAGAACTGGCGCAATTAAAATATTTGCTTCCGCGTTTAGGCGGGCAAGGCACCGCGCTGATGCAACAAAAAGGCGGTATCGGCCTGCGCGGACCGGGGGAAACCAAACTGGAATATGACAAACGCCGCCTGCGCCTGCGTATCAGCAAATTGGAAAAGGAAATTGAACAAGTAAAAAAAGAGCGCGGCTTACGGCGGGAACGCCGCACACAAATTCCTTTGCCGCAAATTGCCATTGTGGGTTATACCAATGCGGGAAAAAGCACCCTTTTAAATGTGCTGACGCGTCAAAACGCGGTTTATGCGGATGACAAACTTTTTGCCACATTGGACCCGACCACCCGCCGCGTGCATATGCCGGCCGGCGGAGAAATGCTGTTTACGGATACCGTGGGATTTATTCAAAAATTACCGCACAGTTTAGTAAGTTCCTTCCGCGCGACTTTGGAAGAAACCTCATTTGCAGACGTGATTTTACACGTCCACGATGCGTCGTCCCCCCACCGCAACGCTCAGGCAGAAACCGTGCGCCAAATTATTACCGATTTGGGCGCGCAGACGATTCCGGTTATTGATGTTTTTAATAAAATTGACTTACTTTCCCCCGCACGGCTGGCCCTCTTGCAAGCGCAGAACCCGCAAGGTTCGTTTATCAGTGCAGGAAACAAACTGGGCCTTACGGAACTATTGGAACAAGTAGAAGAAAATGTGGCGCGCCGCTGGAAACTGCGCCGCCTTACCTTGGAGCCAAAGGCGCGCGGGCTTATCGGTTTTATCTACGGCAAAGCCTTAGTTACCGGGCAAAAAGAATTGCCGTCCGGTGCCTTGGAATTAACCCTTATGGCCACAGACGGCAACTACCACAGTATTCTAAAAAAACTTACTTCTTTTTAGCGGTTTTGGGGGCTGTCTTTTTGACGACCTCTTTTATCTGCCCGTAACTTTCCAACGGTTGCACATTGGGGGTGTCGCGGTATTCGGTTAGTACCCGCCGGATAAAGCCCAAAGTAGTGTTTTCGCTAAATCCGTTGAATAAAAATATTTCACTTCCGTACAGGGCATAGCGTTTGCGGGCCGCTTCGGGCAGTTGGTTTAACGATTTGGCAGACACAATTCCCACCAAGCCGGAGGCGCGCTTTTTCCCGCCGTTATACACGGGCAAAAATACCCCGCCGCCGGAATTGCCTTTTTCCACTCCAAACCCCGCCGAAAGCCACGGGGCGGCATTATCACCAAAGTATAAGATTTGTCTGGGAGAAGAAAGCATTTCAAACGCACCGCGGGTCCAGCGCGGCACTAAAATATTACTTAACAAAAATTTTTCGTCCTTATCGCTGTATGTAAGCAACGGCGCCAAACGCGGAGCCATTGCTCCGTCCCATTGTCTTTTGAGTAAAGGCGCGGCTTCGGCGGCGGCGCGGTATTCGTCCGCATCCTGTTCCAACGCCTGCGCTTGCTCGGTCAGTTGGCGGGCAATTTGCGCTTGTCCGTCTGCCGCATATTGGCGGCTCTGCTCATACAGCCGGGCTGACTCTTTTAAAGCCTCATCCGTCTTTTTTTCCCAAAAGCCCCTATCCAATGTGAGAAGGAAATCCTTTTCCTTAACCTTTCCGTAAGCATCGTAATATTCATAGCGCGCTTGGCGGGCATTAAAATAAATAAGCGCCATATCCCACGCAGGCAGTTCCCCGCGCCTAGGCAGCACACCGGGCGGAAGCGTGTATTCGTCTTGGTATTCCTCGGGGAGGAAAACATTTTTTTGCGAAAGCACCGCCGCCGCACGCGCCGGGCCGACAGCCAGCCACATACGCATTTGGCACGAGTAATTTTTACACGGGCTTACACAATGCGCCGCCGTCAAAAACCAATTTTTATGAAACCGTACCGCCTGGCAAGACACGGTTTGCGTTTTGCCCCGCACGGTAAAAGTTAATTCATATTCCTTTTGGGCATAGTCAAAGGCATCCTGCGCACTCGCATAACCGGCCCCCAAAAGAAAGAGCGATAAAAGATAAAAACGGAGTTGTTTCATATTGTTAGTATATATAAAAAACCTTTAAAATACCAATGAAACCACAAATAAATGCCCTAAATTTAATATAATGAGATATATGATTACTACAATTACTATCCTCGTTTTGTTTAGTTACTTACTCGGGTCCGTCCCGACCGGCTATATGATTGCCAAACACGTTATGGGTATTGATATCCGTCAACACGGCTCCGGCAACCCCGGCGCGGCAAATGTGTACCGTACGGTGGGCAAATGGGCCGGCATCAGCACCTTTTTAATTGATGGCTTGAAAGGCTTTATCCCGGTGTGTCTGGCGCGCCATTTCTGCCCGGACAATTACTGGGTGGCTATTGCTTGCGGGGTAATTGCCATTTTGGGCCATATGTGGACGATTTATTTAAAATTCCGCGGAGGAAAAGGGGTAGCCACCTCTGCGGGTGTATTTGCCGCACTACTGCCTATTCCTACCGCAATTGCGTTTGCCTCGTTTGTGGTGTGCGTAGCGTTATGGGGCCGCATTTCCATTGGTTCTATTTGCGCCTGCGTGGTTTTGCCTGTATGCAGTTTTCTTATCGGCAATCATCCGCTGTCCGTTAATTTAATGGTAACTGCCGTCAGTGCGTTGGTTATTTATAAGCACGTTCCCAACATCAAACGGCTGCTCCAACAAAAGGAATTAAAATTTGAAGACGGCGCCAAAAAGAGAAAAGAAAATGAACATAAATAAAATTACCGTTTTCGGCGCAGGTATTTGGGGCAGTGTAATTGCCCAACACCTCGCGCGCAAAGGGTACAATGTCAGCCTGTGGGAATACAATGAACAGTTGTTAAATGTTCTTAAAACAATGGGCAGACATCCCAATATCCCAAACTTTAAAATTCACGACAATATCCGCTTAACCGGCAATGTGGCCGAAGCGGTCAAAGATACGGATTTAATCATTTTTGTCATTTCGTCCAAGGCTATCCGCGCTTTCTGCCGCGAACAGTTAAAGCCTCTTTTAAATGGGCGTGTCGTACCTGTGGTAAGCGCGTCCAAGGGGATTGAGGACAAGTCTTTTAAAACAATTTGCGAACTGATTGAAGAAGAATTACCGCAATTAAAGGATAAAGCATTAGCCTTTTCCGGCCCGAGTTTTGCGCTGGAAGTGGCGCAAGATGTGCCGACCAAAATTATGCTTGCTGGCAAAGACCCTGCCTTGGTGGACGAAATCCGCGACATAATGAGCGGGGACCCGATTATTGTAGTGCCGTCCTCCGACAGGCGCGGAGTAGAATACGGCGGCGGTATTAAAAATGTATTGGCTATCGGCTGCGGTGTCATTGACGGCATTGGCGACGGAGCCAACGCAAAGGCCGCCCTCATCACGCAAGCCTTGCAGGAAATGAACGATATTATTGTCAGTCAAGGCGGGCAGTCCAATACCGTGTACAGTTTGGCAGGCTTTGGAGATGCCATTTTGACAGGTATGTCTGCTATTTCCCGCAACCGCCGTTTGGGCGAAAAACTAGGCTCCGGTCTCTCTCTGGAAGAAGCCAAAAAGGAAGTGGGAACCATTGCCGAAGGTGTAAATTCCGTGCAAAGCGTTTACGACATTGCACGCAAAAACAATTTAAAAACCCCTATCGTAGATGCTATTTGGAAAATTGTCTGCGAGGGTAAAAAACCGTGGGTGCTGTTGCACGCTATGGGCTTTACCAACCGGGGAAACAAATAATTTTACCGCTTGGGCTGTTAAAAAGCCCGGCACAAGACAGGATTGCAATATGAATAAGGACGACGTAATAAGACATCTTACCCGGCACGTTTTGGATAAAAAGCAAGCCAAAATGTCCGTAGATAAAGTATTTGAAATTATCAAGCACGGCTTAAAGCGCGACGGCAAAGTGGTTATCAGCAATTTTGGCTCCTTCCACTTAAAAACAGCCCGCCCTGTTACACGCCGCAACCCCAAAACGGGCGACAAAGTGCAAGTGCCCGCCAAGGAAAAAGTGCGCTTTAAACCCTCCGAAAACATTTTAAAGAAATAGTTTTCCTGATATAAAAAGTCCCCCGGTTTTATAGCCGGGGGTTATTTTTATGCTACAAAGAAATTACTTAAAGCACTTGTTTGAGTTCTACGGGCAAGTTCCGTTTGGCTACGCGCACTACGCTGTGCGTATTGGTCTTTTTATCCATACCAAAAATATTCACACGGTACAGCACTACCATTTTGCCGTTTTGCTCAACAACGTCTTGAATTTCAAACACCTTATCCGGCCAGTTCCCCGTAGATTCCAACGTAATAATATTATCCTTAGCAAAGTTGGCCTGCGGGTATTTGCCACGCGCCACGCGTTTAAAGGCTTTGTAGTCGTCCGCCGTTTTGATGACACGCACCTGCACGGGCACGCTAATCATAGAGATTTTACTTTCTTCCTCCGGCAGTTGCCGGGGCATTGTAGCATTGGGAACGATATGGTCCGCCGAGCCTAAATGAACGGGCGTTTTGGGTGTTTTGGGGGCGGGTTCTTCCTCTTCCTGTTGGGTTGCTGATGGCAGAAAGGTAATCTTTTCCACCCCTTGCATTTTGATATTGGGCAAATGGCTGGGCACGGCAGAAGCGTCCTTGTAATCTTGCGGGGGCTCGTCCTCACCCGGCAGGTCAGCAGGCCCCGTGGGGTCAGCAAGATTAACCAGGAGCAGAGAACTGCTGCCCGGCACCTCGGCTACCACAGGCTCCGGCATACGGAAGCAATCCCACACGCGCATACACGCCACCCCGGCTAAAAACACCAGTACAAACGCGCACGCCAACCGGATATTGCGCTTATTTTTCATTTGTTTTCTCGTAATGGGCCGTAATTACAGAGCGCAAGCCGCCGCGGGGCGTAAACACGCCGGTAACAGTGGCTTTTTTGGGGTGGCAGACTTTTACTACATCATCCAAAATTTTATTGGCGGTGTTTTCCATAAAAATACCCATATCGCGGTATTCCAACAAATAGTATTTCAGCGATTTGAGTTCCAGGCAAAGTTCATCTGGGATATACTCAATCGTAATGATGCCAAAGTCCGGCAAACCCGTCTTGGGGCAGACAGACGTAAATTCCGGCAATTCAATTTTAATATTATAATCGCGTTTGTACTGGTTGGGCCAGCATTGGATTTCCGGCAAAACAACATCCGCATTTTTGCGGGCGTGTGCAGTAGTATAACCAAAGTCAATATCGTTTGTATGTGTCATTTTATGTTAAGCATCCTTGTTGAATTTAAAAAGACAAGCCCGGCCACCGCTAATGCGCCGCCGACAATCCACGTCCACCCGGCCTGGGGCATAAACCATATCAGCCCCGCACAACCTGCAAACGTAACCACAACTGCCAGCAACACATTAACCGTGATAATCCGGTGCAACTTCTTATTTATTTTAAATAAATCTGCCACCGGGTACAAGTCCCGGCTTTTAATTAGTACGTCCACCCAGTTATTATATACGTTCCGGCCGGAGGAATAAACCACCCCGGCATCAGCCCGCAACAAAGCAATAATATCGTTAAAACCGTCCCCCACCATTAATACGCGTTTGCCCAAAGCACGCAAGTTGGAAATAATTTCCGCCTTGGTTTTGGGCAGTACATTGGCATTTATTTTTGCAATGCCCGCCTCTTTGGCAATTGCCGACACGGAAGATTCGTTATCCCCGGAAATCAAAATAACTTCTTTTCCCAGTGATTTTAAGAAAGAAATCACTTCTTTGGCTCCCGGACGCAATTCGTCCGCCAGCGTTAAATAACCCAGATATTTCCCATTTTTGGCTACGCAAATGACGGCTTCGTCCGCGTGGACAATTTTGGCCGCCGTTTTAATATTTTGCTCCTCTAACCATTGGGTCCGGCCCGCCAAAATTTTATCCTCGCCGCTGGTGGCTGATACTCCCAAACCGGGGAGCACATCAAAGCACAAAAGCGGTTTAGGCGATATTTTATGCTCCTTGGCGCACGCGGTTACGGCATCGGCAAACGGGCCGTCCACCAGTTGTTCAGCGGTGGCAACCGTTTCCAATAATTGGCGCTGGGAAACTTTTTTGGCCGGATAAATGCCAGATACCCGCAATTCGCCATAAGTGAGCGTACCTGTTTTATCAAAAAACACCGTATCGGCGCGGAAAATTTCGTCCAAGGCGTAAATATTTTGCAATTTAATTTTTTTTGTGTGCGCGCCACGGCGGGCAAAAAATGACGGGGATACCGCTGCAAACACCAAGGCCGCCGGGCAGGACACCGCCAACATAAATAAAAAAACCCCGGAATATAAAAACCACTCTTTACTGCCCGTTGCGTAAAGCAGTCCTGCATAAGCCCCCGCCGCAAACAAAACAGACAGAGGCAGCACCCAACAGGCAAAACCGTCTAATGCACTTTTAAAACCACTGCGCGCCAATTCGCTTTTTTTTATGGCAGAAACCACACTCATCAAGGCAGACGCGGATAAAACCTCGGTAACTTCCACATACATCTCCGCCGATTTATTGAGCGTCCCCGCAAACACCCGGCTGCCAACATTTTTAGAGGTAGGCAACATATTGCCTGTAATTAATTGTTCATCAACAGAGGTTTTACCTTGCTTAACGGTCCCGTCTGCGGGCAAGCGTTCTCCGGGTTTTACAAAAATAAGGTCGCCTTTTTTTAATTCCCCGGCAAAGACTTTTCTAAAACTGCGGCCCGCGCACAAGCGGCCCGATTTAGGCAGGAAATCATCTAATTTTTTAACAAACACACGGGACCGCTCCTTTTCTTTTACCAAGCGGCGCTCCGCCCATAAAGAAAGCGTAATAAAAAGAGAGGTGTACAAGTACAAATCCGGCACCGGGCCAAAAAGCGGAACCATTAAAAACACATTTAAGGCCGAATATAACAACCCGGCCGTAGTAACCGACGCCGTCAACACCGCCCAAGAAATATTCCCGCTCCAAACATCTTTTAGCGCAGTGCGCAAAAACACGTCTGCACAAAACAAATAATTCATCAAACACAAAATAAAAATGCCCACGTCCGCGTGGCGGAACGTGAGCGAAAACAAAATAAGCACCAGAAAGCAAAAGGACAAGAAAAAACGGTATGTATAAGCCTTGGACGGCACCGAAAGCGCCGCCGAAACCGGGCGGGAAGACTTACGCAAGATTACCCCCATACTTTACCGCGGGAAAAACCGCGCCGCCAAGACCTTTTCGCGCCCTTGTTCAGTACGCATCATTTGAATCTTGGCATCATATTTAGCCGCGTGAGCCGGGTCCAACTTTTTAGCAACCATATAGTTGGCCGTTGCCGCCACGGGGTCCTCTACCGCCAACATATCGCCCATTAAATCATATGTCGGCACATACTGGCTGGCCAATTCCTTAGATTTGACAAGCAACCCGAGCGCATAATCTTTTTCCCCTTTGCGGTACATCAAATCACCCATATAATAATAGGCTAACGCATAGGTCGGCTTAATGGTTACGGCTTCTTCCAAATCGGCATACGCATTGGCAGGGTAACCCATTTTAATAAAGGCGCGGGCGCGCTCCAAATACGGGCGGGCATTATCAGGGTCCAAAGACATCATATAAGTATAATCATCTACCGCAGATTCGTACTGCCCCAAAGCAAAGTAAGTAAGCCCGCGGTTTAAGAACAAAAGGGGTTCGTCTTGGCGGAGTTTAAACGCACTGTTAAAATCAGCCAAGGCAGAAGACGTGCGGCCTAAGCGGTAATATGCCAAGGCGCGGTTCATATAAGCCGTAAAATAGCGCGGATTGCGGGCCAAGGCTTCGGTTAAGTAGAAAGCCGCATCCATATTGCGCCCCGTATCTACATAAAGAGCGCCCAAGTTGTTATACGTTTCGGGCAAATTGGGATTAGCCTCAATGGATTTTAAATAATCCTGCTCAGCATACGAGCGGTTCTTGGCACGCTCTTGCGCGTTTTTAACGGGCAAGCGTTCCCACAAAAGGCCTCTGTTCGCCAAAGCGGCGGCATTTTGGGGCTGTTGTTTCAGCAAGCGGGTATAGAGTTGGATAGCCTGCGTAAAATTCCCCTTAGAAGTTGCCAGTTGGGCTTCTTTAAATAACCGAGTGTCGCTGCTGCAAGCCGCGGCCAATAACAAGGCCGCCAAAACGATACATACTTTCTTCATTTAGCCTCCCGTTTAGTAGCGTGAAAAAATAAAGACAATACAAATAAACACGCACCAATGGTAATGAACGAGTCCGCCACGTTAAACACGGGCCAAACCCGAAAATCTAAAAAGTCCACTACAAAGCCTAACGTTATTCTATCATAAAGATTGCCCAATGCACCCGCCAAAATGAAAACAGCCCCCCATTTGACGAGTTTCCCGTGCGACGTTAGGTCCTTCCAACTAAACACCATATATGCAATTACGGCGAGCATTACAAAAATAAGTGCAAAATTGCCGTTTTGCATCATACCAAAAGCCGCGCCCGTATTTTCCACATACCGCAGGTGGAAAAACGGGCACAGTTCCAAAGGATTTTCCGGCAGCAGATACAAAGCCAATACTTTGGTTATGCGGTCCAAAAATAAAATTCCGGCAACGCCCCACAGCACCGCTTTGTTCTGCCCGCACCAAGCAAGGGCGGTTTTCAGCCCTTTAAGCATCGGCTTTTTCCTCGCCGTCCACTTGGATATGCTCTTTTTCAAGCACTTCGGCACAGCGGGCGCACAAGTCGGCATATTGCGTATTGGAACCGACATCTTCCTTCCATTGCCAACAGCGGGCGCATTTATGTCCGGCGGCGTGCTCGCAAGATACGGACAGTTCATCTGCTCCGTCCGCAATTTCCACCGCAGAGACAATGGCAATTTCCGGCCACAGGTCTTTAGTTTCCTGCAAAAATTCCTTCATTTCCGGTTTAGATGTTTTGAAAATGACCTTGGCTTCCAAAGACGAGCCAATCACTCCTTTTTGACGGGCATCTTCCAACACTTTTTGTACGGTTTCACGCACGCGGCGGATTTTGTTCCATTTTTCTTCCAACTTCACATCCGGAATCAGCGAAGCATTTGCCGGCATATTGGAAAGGAAAATACTCTGCGGCAATTCACGCCCCAAGGCAGTTTTGCGCAGTTCCTGCCAGGCTTCTTCGGCCGTAAAGGAAAGCACCGGCGCCATTAATTGAAGCAAGGTTACCGCTATTTCCGCCAACACGGTTTGCGCACTGCGGCGCGCCGGAGACGAAGCACCGAGCGTATATAAGCGGTCTTTGGAAGCATCCAGCATAAAGGAGGATAAATCCAAAATACAGAAATCGGTAATAGCACGCATAGCACGGCGGAAATTAAATTCCTCATAGCCGGCGTGGACTTCTTGGATTAACGCATCCAAGCGGCCCAACATATAGCGGTCCATTTCGGCTAATTCTTTACCGGGGACCTGGTGCAAGGCCGGGTCGTAATCGGACAAGTTACCAAGCGCGTAGCGCACCGTGTTGCGGATTTTGCGGTAGGTATCAATCGGCCCGCCCAAAATCTCGTCCGAAATGCGCACGTCGCCTTGGTAGTCGGCAAAGGACACCCACAAGCGCAAAATATCCGCACCGTATTTATTAATTACATCTTCGGGATCAACGCTGTTGCCCAACGATTTGTGCATCGGGCGGCCTTGCTGGTCCAACACCATACCGTGCGTTAAAATGGTTTTAAACGGAGCGGTTCCCTCCAAGGTGAAAGACGGGATATACGAACTTTGGAACCAACCGCGGTGTTGGTCGGAGCCTTCGGAATATACATCCGCCGGAAAATCCAAGCCGCGGTCCTTCAACACCGCCGCCCAGGACACACCGGAATCCAACCAAACGTCTAAAATATCCGTTTCTTTTCTAAATTCGTGGCAACCGCAATCACAATGGTATCCTTCCGGCATTAATTTTTCCACCGGGTTGGTAAACCAGAAATCGGAGCCTTCGTCCATAGCGCGCGTTTTAATAAAATCAAACAACTCGTGGTTGACCTGGGCTTTGCCGCATTTTTTGCAATACAAAATCGTTACGGGAGTGCCCCAGAAGCGTTGGCGGGACAAGCACCAATCTGGGCGCAAACCAATCATAGAGCGCATACGTTCCGCGCCGCCGGCAGGATAGAATTTGACGTTGGAGAGGTTGTCCATTAATTTCTGGCGCAAGCCGTCTTTATCAATACTCATAAACCATTGTTCCGTCGCGCGGAAAATAATCGGGTTATGGCAGCGCCAGCAATGCGGATAACTGTGCGTAATTTCCTGCTCTTTAATAAGAGCGCCGGTTTCATCTAATTTTTTGACCATTAACGGGTTTGCTTCAAAAACGTGCATCCCTTCAAAAATGCCCGCATCCTTGGTATAGCAACCCTTTTCGTCCACGGGGCAGAAAGTTTCCAAACCCCATTGTTTGCCGGCGCGGAAATCGTCCTCGCCGTGGCCGGGAGCAATATGAACAATACCCGTACCCGCATCCATAGTTACAAAGTCGGTCCAAATAATCGGGTTTTCCTTGTGGGTAAGCGGGTGAAAATACTTCATCCCCACCAAATTGGCACCGGGCACCTTGCCCGCTTGGGTGCAATCCAAGCCGGATACTTTCAAAAATTCTTCCGCCAATTTTTCAGCCAAAATGTAATATTCCCGGGTGTTGGAATCTTGTAAAACAACGTAATCCTCGGTATTGGAAACGGCCGCCGCCATATTGGACGGAATCGTCCACGGCGTGGTAGTCCAAATAACAAGGCTGATGGGTTTTGCGTAATCCAAATCGCCCAATACTTCTTTATTGGGATTAGCCAATTTAAAGCGCAAATAAATAGACGAAGATTTTACATCTTTATATTCGGTTTCCGCGTCGGCAAGGGCCGTTTCGCAATGGGAACACCAGGTAATTGTTTTTTGGCCCTTATAAACGTATCCTTTTTCAATTAAATCTAAAAATACACCAATGGTAATGCCTTCGTAGCGCGGGGACATCGTCAAATACGGGTTATCCCAATCGCCCTGCACGCCCAAGCGCTTGAAACCTTGGCGTTGGATATCAATAAACTTTGCAGCAAAGGCGCGTGCTTTTTTGCGGAAAGCGGGCACATCCGTAATGTGCTTTTTATCTTGTTTTAATTCTTTTAAAAGCGCCTGCTCAATTGGCAGTCCGTGGCAATCCCACCCCGGCACATACGGCGTATAACAGCCGGACATAGCGCGACTTTTTAAAATAATATCCTTAATGGTTTTATCAAGTGCGTGTCCAATATGAATTTTTCCGTTGGCATAGGGCGGCCCGTCGTGCAAGACAAAGTGCCTGCCGGCCTCGTTCTTTTTGAGCATTGCTTCGTACAAATGGATAGATTTCCAAAAGTCTAAAATTTTAGGCTCTTTTTGCGCCAAACCGGCACGCATCGGGAAGTCCGTCTTGGGTAACAAAACGGTATGGGAATACTTATTTTTTGCCATTGAAAAATTCACTCCAAATATAAGGATAATTATATTATAGAAAATTTAAAGAAAAGAAAACGCACCTAAACGCTAAAAACTCCACCACTCCGATTCTTCCTGTCGCGCACCCATTGCTTTACAAAACCGGGCACCCTCTTTGGCTGCTTGGGCATCCACCTCCGCGGTAGTAAAAGAACATTCCCGGCCAAAAAAACCTTTCCCATCCAAAAGCCACGGAATAAACGTAATACGAAAAGCGGCTGGAAGCGTATCATCAACTCCTAAAACAGTAAGGAAAGGCTCCTTTATAATGATAAGTTCTGTTTTATTTTTTCTATATGTAGAAATAATTTCCGGGTTTGGGGAAAAATTGTGAAATTCGCCATTTGAGCCGGACAATCCATTTTGAAAACCACTAAATGAAATATCCAAATCCTCCCAGTTTGGGGTAAATGTACCATTGGCCAAATAATACATCCGCTCCGCCTTGTAAATTTGCTCCACATAGGAACGCAAATTTCCATACTTTACCCTAGCAACAGCCTTTTGGTATTGGGGCACGGAAACCGACACCAAAATACCTAAAATCAAAACAACCACCAACATTTCTACAAGCGTAAAACCTTTCATATTATCTTTCCTCGCCCGTTTGCTTGTGCAAATAATCGTGCAGTTTTTCAAGTGTTTCGCGGCTAATGGTATGCTCCATTTTACAGGCATCAATATCAGCCGTTCTTGGCGTTACACCTAACACTTGTATTAAAAAACGGCTCAAAATAGCGTGGCGCTTTTTAACGTCCTCTGCGGCGCGGCGGCCTTTGGCGGTCAGTTCAATGCCCTTATAGGGTTGGTGAACCATATATCCGGCTTCCGTCAGCGCCTTTACCGCTCCCGTAACGCTAGGGGTTTTTACGCCCAACATATCGCGGATATCGCTCACGCGGGCAATGCCTGCCTCGTTGGCACAAAGCGAAACGGCCTCTAAATAATCTTCCATATTAGACGTTAATTTCATACTTTTCCCCCGTAAGACATTTGTGTATATCTTAACATATTTTTATTCTCTTGCTTTTGCCCGGTAGATTTGCTTATATGGGAGTATCCCCCTCCAAGGAGCGTTTATGGACACGAATACTTACATCGCCGGTTTTATGGAAACACAAGTAAAAAAGGACCCCGCCCAAAAGGTTTTTCATCAGGCGGTGTTTGAAGTAGTCAGCACCTTAAAGCCCGTTTTGGAGCAAAAGCCCCTGTACATCAAAGAACGCATTTTAGAGCGTATCGTAGAGCCGGAACGCACCATTATTTTCCGCGTGCCGTGGCAAGACGACAAAGGCGAAATTCACGTCAACCGCGGGTTCCGCGTGCAATACAACAGCGCCCTAGGCCCTTATAAGGGCGGGATGCGCTTTCACGCCACGGTTACGCAGGACGTACTTAAATTTTTAGGGTTTGAACAAGTCTTTAAAAACAGTTTAACCACTCTCCCGTTAGGCGGCGGAAAAGGCGGAAGTGATTTTGACACGCGCGGCAAGTCCGACAGCGAAGTAATGCGCTTTTGCCACTCCTTTATCAACGAACTTTACCACCATATTGGCTATCACACCGATATCCCGGCAGGCGACCTGGGCTGCGGGGCGCGCGAAATCGGTTATATGTTCGGGCAATACAAAAAATTAACCAACGATTTTACGGGTGCGTTTACCGGTAAAAAACCCAACTGGGGCGGCAGTCTTTTACGCCCGGAAGCCACCGGCTACGGCGTGGCGTATTTTGCCCAAGAAATGCTGGCAACACGCGGGGACAGTTTAAAAGGAAAAACGTGTATCGTTTCCGGCACGGGAAATGTGGGTATTTACGCCATAGAAAAATTAACACAGTTGGGCGGAAAAGTTGTCGGATTTATGGACTACGACGGGAGCATTTACGACAGCCACGGGGTAAATGAGGAAAAACTGGCCTTCTTAAAAGATTTGGTATTTGTCCGCCGTGGAAGTTTAAAGGAATATGCCCAAAAATTTAAAGAGGCCCAATTCCGTCCGGCCCAAAAGACGTGGGATATCCCGTGTGAGGTGGCCTGCCCCACCGCGTGCGAAAACGAACTGAACGAAACAGATGCCAAAACACTCCTTAAAAATGGTTGCAAATGTGTCTGCGAAGGCTCCAATATGCCTTGTACGCCGGGCGCGATTGCGGCTTTTCAAGCGGCGGGTATTTTGTATTCCCCGGTAAGGCTTCCAA
>OLGZ01000250.1_pt1 | contig 48327 bp, 43 predicted proteins | sample 1605981 | NCBI WGS metagenome assembly OLGZ01 (sample SAMN03283291) | human gut metagenome | biome: human-associated habitat; material: feces | host: Homo sapiens | place: Peru | collected 2012 | reverse complement strand
CCGTTTGCGCTGAGCCTGCCTTGTCCGCGCAAGTCAAACTGCTGTCCAAAGCCTGCTGTATTGACGATAGTGATAAATGGTATGTAGCGAAGTGCGCTCTCTGTGTCTCTTGCGCCGCGAATAGCCTCCGCATCGGCGTGATATACGCTTTGGTTGAGCTTGTTAAGCTCGCTAGGCATTAGCCCGTAGGTTTTTACCTTGCCACGCGTTTTGTCATCGCTTTTTCTCACAAGCGCGCTTTTGTTTTTCTTTTTCGCGCTTGCTTTTTTGGTGGTTTTTGCCTTTGTGGCGGTGCTTTTAGTGGTGTTTGTTTTGGTGCTTTTTGCTGTGGCGGGGGCTGACAAAGCCACGCTCGCACAAAGACTGATAGCCAAAGCTGGCAGTAAAATCGCTCTCATAAAAAGTCCTTTTCAAGTAAAATTCGCAAAATTCCTTTGCGTAAAAGCTGAAATTGTAGTGAAAAATTACATAAAAGTCAAGGGTTGAAACTAAAATTCACATTTTTGAGTGAAATTTTAACAATAGAGATGATTTAAATTTGTGCTTAAATTCAGCCTAAATCTTTTTTCAGCCTTAAAGAATTCAGCACCACAGCCAAAGACGAAAAGCACATTGCAAGTGCTGCAAGGTGTGGCGTGAGCGTGAAATGCGCTAAAATTTGAGCTAAACTCGTTTCAGCGGCGATTTTGGGTGCAGTTGCGAAACTCGCCACAAAGCTCGGCACGCCAGCTGCTACGGGTATGCAGCACGCGTTGTAAAAAAACGCCCAAAAAAGATTTTGCTTGATGATGGCAAAGGTTTTTTGTGAGAGCTTGAAAGCATAGGCGATGGCGCGTAAATCGTCCTTTATAAGCACGAAATCCCCAGCACTCTTTGCCAGAGCACTGCCTGAATTCATCGCAAAGCTCACATTTGCAAGGCTGAGCGCGGCTGCATCGTTGATGCCGTCCCCTACAAAGACGCAAACGCCCTTTTTTTGATACTCTTGCAAGGCTTCAATCTTATCTTGTGGGCTTAAATTCGCCCTGAATTCATCAATGCCGAGCTTTTGAGCGTTTAGGGCTACGCTTTTTTCGTTGTCTCCGCTTAAAATCACGCTATGAAGCGAATTTTTGCGTAAAAATTCAGCTAAATCCTGCGCCTCGTCCCTTAACTCATTTGTAAGGCACACCGCACCTAGACACTCTTTGTCCTTTGCAAAATACACGACAATAGGCGCTTGCTCTTTGTGGTTTTTCACAAATTCCTTGTGCGCCTTGCTTACACTCACGCCAAATTCAGCCAAAAGCGTGGCATTGCCCGCTAGATAAGTGTGATTTGTCATTTTGTAGCGAATTCCACGAGCGGGTAGGCTTTCAAACTCGCCTTGCAAGGCAAAATCCGCCACACTTGCGCTTGAAAGGGCTTTTGCTATGGGGTGTGGGCTTAAATTTTCCATAGCACAAAGCAAAGCAAAGTCGCTTTGAGTAAGGTTGTGCGCGAAAACGCTGAGGGTTTCCTTGCTCAAAGTGCCTGTTTTATCGAAGATAAAAAGTTTTGCCTTGCGTAAAAGCTCTAATGAAGCGGGATTTTTGATGAGTATGAAGTGCTTTGTGGCGTTGTTTATGGCAAGCACTAAGGCTATGGGCGTGGCAAGTCCCAAAGCGCAAGGGCAAGAGATGAGTAAAACCGCACTAGCGTGCAAAAATGCTGAATTTAAGTTAGATTTAACCACCCAAAATGCGAAAACAACGCCAGCTAAAAGCAAGATAAAGCCCACAAAATACGCCGAAATCTTATCTACAAGTTTTGCGATAGGCATTTTTGCGTTGCTAGCCCTGAAAATCAAGTCTTTGATAAGCTCCAACCTGCTATCCATAGCCTTTTTTGTGGCTTTTATGGTGAGTGTGCCACTTACAAGCAAGCTGCCAGCTTCTATTTCATCGCCTTTTTGCTTGATGAACGGCACGAATTCGCCGTTTAAAAAGCTCATATCTACCTCAGCCCTGCCATCAACCACTACTCCATCGACACTCACGCTTTCGCCAGCTTTGACAAGCACTATATCGCCAGCCTTTATGAAAGATGATGGCGTTTTTTCAAAGTCTCCACTCGCATTTTGCACGAAAGATAGGCTTGTGTCAATGCTTAAAAGCGAATTTTCGCTTTGATGAGCCTTAAATTTAGCATTTTCCTCTAAAAATTTCCCCAAAAGCACGAAAGAAACTATCATACTCGCTTCGCCAAAATACAAATGCGCCTCAAACACCCCAAAATACGCCAAAAATGAGTAAAAAATCGCGCAAAAACTGCCAAGAGCGATGAGAGTGTTCATATCTAAACTAGCGTTTTTAAGCCCTTTGAAAGCGTTTTTGTAAAAACTTCGCCCGCAATAAAACACGCCAAAGCTCCCTAAAATCGCCTGAAAAAGCACTGAATTTGACACAAAAGCCATTAAAATCATCGTTAAGGCTGAGATAAATGCGCTTAAAGTGAGATTGTAGCGGAGTTTAGCTAGCTCTTTTTGCTTAAATTCAGCTAAATTTTCACTATCTTGCAAAATCTCATAGCCCAAAGATTTGATTTTTTGGGCGATTGCACCTTTTAAATTCGCATTATCTACCAAAAAAACGCCACTTGAATTCACATAAGACACGCTCGCATTTTCAACGCCTGCTATCTTACAAGCTACCTTTTCAATGGCGTTTGCGCAATTTACGCAAGTCATCTTGCCGATTTTAAGGCGCACTTCTTGCATAATTTTCCTTTTGATGATGATTTAAGCTTTGTTTTAGCTTTTTTAGTTTAGGCAAAGGCTCATTTAACAAGGCTTTACGCATTAAAGCTCTTTGATAATGCTGAAATTTAGCTCATCAAGCGCATTTTTAAGGGCCGAAATTCTTGCCTCATCGACATTAAGGCTTAGCACTCGTGGCTGGGTGTTTAAATCAACCTCAACCTCGCCAAATTCATCGCGCAAGGCGTTTTTAATCAACTTCGCGCAGTTTTCGCACTTGACATTTTCTACCGCAAATTTTCGCATTTTTGTCCTTTTTCTTAAAATCGCGCTTATTTTAGCGAAAAATTCGCAACAAAATTCAGCACAATTAAGAATTTTGTTATATACTAATGTTTCAAAACGACTAAACAAGGACAAACGATGAGTATCAAAGTAGCGATTGTAGGCGCCACAGGTGCGGTTGGCGAGGAGCTTTTAAATGTTTTGAGTGAGCTTGATTTGCCTGTATCGAGCATTTTGCCGCTTGCAAGTGCCAAGAGTGCGGGCAGTGAAGTGGAATTTAAAGGCAAACGCTACCGCGTGCAAGAGCTTACAGAAAGCGTGTTTAAAGAAAACCCCGTAGATATAGCCTTTTTCAGCGCAGGCGGTAGCGTGTCGGCTAAATTTGCGAAGTTTGCCGTAGATGCGGGCGCGCTCGTCATCGACAACACCAGCCATTTTAGAATGGACAAAGATGTCCCGCTTGTCGTGCCAGAGGTCAATCCCCAAGACATTTCGCAGTGGCAAAAAACAGGTATCATCGCTAATCCAAACTGCTCGACTATCCAAATGGTGCATATTTTAAAGCCCCTTGATGATGCTTTCAAGCTCACGCGTGTCGATGTAGCCACTTATCAAGCCGCAAGCGGAGCAGGAAAAGAAGGTATGGAGGAGCTTGTGGCGGGTTTGCAAAGCTTTTTTGCCTTTAAGCTCGATGAATTTAAGGCTCAAACCTTTCCGCACACCCTTGCGCTCAATGTTATACCGCATATTGATGTCTTTATGGAGAATGATTACACCAAAGAAGAGATGAAAATGGTGAATGAAACTCAAAAGATTTTACACAAAAGCCTTGAAGTGAGCGCGACTTGCGTGCGTGTAGGCGTTTTGCGAAGCCATAGTGAGGCTTTGACACTGCATTTTGAAAGCGAAGTGAGCGCGAAAAAGGCGCGTGAAATTTTAGCCAAAGCCCCAAGTGTCGTGGTTATCGATGAGCCAAAGGACAAAAAATACCCTATGCCCCTTTACACAAGCGACACAAACGAAACTTATGTCGGGCGCATTCGTGCTGATATTTACCGCAAAAATGTGCTGCATTTGTGGTGCGTGGCTGACCAAATCCGCGTTGGTGCGGCGACAAATGCGGTGCGTATAGCCAAAGAATGGCTGAAAATGCAAGGTAAATAGTGCCTTTGCAAGCTGGCTTTTAAAGGATACTTTGCCCTTTGAAAAGCTGAGCTAAATTTAGCATTTTAGCGGGCAAAAATTTAAAAATTTGAAAATGTAAGAACTAAAAAAATTTAATTTTTTAAATTTTAAAAGCAAGAATTTAAAAAATTTAAGAATTTAAGAATTTAAAAATTTCAAAGCATTTTAGCATTTCGCTCGCTCTTTATCTAGTCTTTTTTGCATCAAATCGTGGGTTTTTTCAAGCCATTTTTCATCGCTTAAATCCACCAAATCAAAACAGATGATTTTAAGCACACCACTACTCAGCGTGAAAGCCTTGCTGTCAAGCAAAGTGGCTGAATTTACGATGAGTAAGGGCTGCACTTTGAGGGCGAGTTTATCAGCTAACACCTTTGCGCCTACTTGGAATTTAGGGATTTTGCCGTCCTTGCTGCGCGTGCCATCGGGGAAAATCGCCAGCGGACGCCCTTGCGACAAGCGTTCTTTGGCTTCGCGCAAGAGTTTTAAAAGCGAGCGGGGGTTTTTTCTATCCACGCACAAAAGTTGCGGCTTTGTCATCGTGTATTTGAAGATGGGCAGTTCTTGTATCTCTTTTTTGGCTATCCACGCGAGATTTTTAGGATAAAAGGCTTCAAGGGCGATGATATCGAGCATACTTTGGTGGTTCATCAAAATCATCGTGGCGTTTTCATCAAATGCGCCTTGAAATTCCACCTTTATGCCCGTAACAAAAAGCTGCAAGCGCGCCCAACGCTTGCGAATGCGCCAGATTCGCCCTTGGTCGTTCGTAAAGCCAAAGCAAGCGATGACAAAAAGCACGCTAGCGATGAAAAACACGCAATAAAGCGTGGCTCTAATCCTTTTGCACAGCTTCACGGCTCACCCAGCCTATCTTGCCGTCATTTAACAGCACCTTGATGAAATTCTTTCTCTCGCCTAAAATTTCGACTTCTTCGTCTCTTTCGCTCGTGTAAAAATGCGTTGATTGCGCGGTTGGTAATAAGGTCGCCTTTGAATTTGCCTTTAAAATGCCCTTTTGCGTGTCGTTTGACTCGCCCACTAAAAAGCTCATCAAAAAGGCGATGAAAGCGGCGATTAAAAAGGCATAATGCCTTTTTACCACGAAAAGCACGCCACAAATGAACGCAATCACCCACAAAAACAAGCGTTTGTAAAAGTCAAGGCTATTATCTTGCGGGTTTAAATCCGTTTGCGTGCTGATTTTTTCATCGCTTACTTCTACTTTTAAACTCACGCTTTCAAGTTTTTGCGTAGTGGTGTTAAAGTATGAAAAGCTGATTTGGCTCACATTTGGCGGAAAAACAGCTGAGTAAAAGGCGCTTGACTCGTTAAAATCTCCGCGCAACCCATCGACTCTTTGCTGGATAATTTTTTCGTTGTTGAGCTTGAAATTCTTTAAATTCGCGCCCTTTGCCCAAAGCTCGACAATCATCACTAAATTTTTATCATCAAAAAAATCACTCTTAAAATGCCGCACTTCAAGCTCTTGCGCTGCTAAATGAGCGTAGTTTTTGCCGCCTTCAACACGCTTAAATTGCAAGGGGTTTATGTTAAGGCTGGCTTGCTGAAAGGCGATTTTGTTGCGCTTTAAGCTCACTATGATTTGGGCTAGCTCGGCATTGACATTGTTTGCTTCAAAAAAAAGCGTGGTGCTATACTCATCGCCGTTTCTTTGCCATTTTGGGTTTGGGTTTAAAAAGGCAAGCGAGTCGTTTTTGTTAAAGGACAGCTCAAATTCAAAGTCCGTTTTTTCGGTAGTTTTTGCTATGAGTTCTACGCTAAACACCTCGCCTACGAAGTATTCGCCTTTGTAAGGCTTAGCATCAAGCACCAAAGAGCTAGTGGCGACAAAGGGGTCTAAAATGTTTTGCGTGTAATCGCCCCTTTCATCGCTTTCAGCGATATTTTCATAAACTCTTTTGCCCTTTTCATCAAGCTCGCCATAACTCACGCTTAAAGCCAAAGCCGACAAAAGCAAGGATACAAATAACTTTTTCATACAAAACCCTTTAACATTTTTAGCCCAACTTCACTTCCCAAAAGCTGCTCGCAGGCTCTTTCTGGGTGAGGCATCAGCCCAAAAATGCGCTTTTTTTTATCGCAAATGCCTGCTATATCATCAAGCGAGCCGTTTGGGTTGCCCTTATATTTGAGCGTGATTAAATCCTTATCTTGCAAGTATTTTAAATCGCTCTCATTTGCGAAAAAATTCCCCTCTCCGTGCGCGATAGGCAAAGAGATAAGCTCATTTTGAGCGAAATTTTTACACAAGGCGTTGTCGTTTGAGACGACTTTTAGGGGCTGGTTTTTGGAGATAAAACTTAAATTTTCGTTGTGTTTCATCGCGCCTTTTAAAAGCCCAAGTTCTAAAAGCATTTGAAAGCCGTTGCAAATGCCAAGCACAAAGCCGCCTTTTTGAGCGTGAGCCAAAACGCCACGCATAGCCTTTGCGAATTTTGCTATGGCTCCGCTTCTTAAATAATCCCCATACGAAAAACCGCCCGGCAACACCACTAAATCAGCCTTAAATTCAGCCTCTTCGTGCCACACTATATCAGCTTTTATGCCGATTTTCGCAAAGGCATAAGCCGTGTCAAATTCGCAGTTTGTCCCTAAAAAACGGATAATCGCCACTTTCATCGCACGCTCGATAAGGTGTAATCTTCAATAACCGAATTCACAAGTAACTCATCGCACATTTGCCTTGCAAGCTCGTTTGCCTTTGCTTCATCGTTTAAATCAAGCTCTAAAATGATTTGCTTGCTCATTTTGACATTTTTTACCTTGTCAAAATTTAAGGCGTGCAAAGCCTTTTCTACCGCCTTTGCCTGCGGGTCTAAAACGCCATTTTTTAAAGAGATATTTACAGCAACCTTCATCACAAATCCTTTTTTTGCTTTTAAAGCCTTTGAGCCTGAATTTGCCTTTAAATTTAGGCTCATTGAGCTTTAAATTTAGGGCAAATTCAAACTCACTTTAAATTTAGCTTAAAATTCGTCTTAACACTTCCTCATAAGCCATTTTTACCTTACCCTTGTTTGCGCCCTCGCCCAAGTCCTGACGAAAGCGGTCTTTGTCGAGCTTTTCGCCTGTGTCTTTGTCCCAAAAACGGCAGCTATCTGGCGTTATCTCATCGGCAAGCAAAATCTTGCCCTTTTTGTCGTAGCCAAGCTCGATTTTAAAGTCAATCAAGCGCAGTTTCTTGCGGGCAAAAAAGTCAAGCAAAATAGCGTTGATTTTGCGGGCGATTTTTTTGATTTTTTTAATATCTTTTTTATCACGCACCAAATCAAGCAACAAACAATGCTCATCATTGATGAAAGGGTCGCCCAAAGCATCATCTTTTAAGCAAAACTCCACTAAGGCGAATTTAAGCGGTGTGCCGTCCTTTATGCCAAGTCGCTTTGTGAGCGAGCCTGTGGCGACATTGCGGACGATGATTTCGATGGGAATGATTTGACATTTTTTGACAAGCTGAGCGTTATCATTTAACACTTTGATTAAGTGCGTTTTAATGCCCTCTTTTTCGAGCAAGTGAAAAAGCTCGGTTGAGATTTTGCAATTTAGCGCGCCCTTGCCCTTTTCGCTGCCCTTTTTTTCGGCATTAAAGGCGGTTAAATCGTCCTTAAACTCGCTGATTAGCTCGTCTTTTTTATCAGTGGCAAAAAGCCTTTTGCCCTTGCCCTCGTAAATTTGTGCCTTTTTCATTTTGCACTCCCCCTTTGGATATTTAAGATTTTCACCGCATCAACGGCAGCTTTGAGCTGCGCGTCATCGTTGATTTGCTTGCTTGTAATGATATTTTTGTCCTCTTTGCTCTCGCTTTTGCTCGCCTTTTTTTCAGCGCCTATCTTTTCAAGCTCGCCTTGTAAGTGCTGTTTTAAATCGCTTTCTTTGATAGAAAAACTCTCATCTTGCGAAGTGATTTTGCCCGCTGCTACTTCTATGTCTGGCTCTAAACCCACAGCCTGTATAGTTTTGCCACTTGGCAAATAATACCTCGCTATGGTAAGGCGTAGGGCTTCGTTTTTGCTGATAGGCACTATGCTTTGCACGCTGCCCTTGCCAAAGGTCTTTTCGCCCACGATAAGGGCGCGTTTTAAATCCTGCAAAGCACCGCTTACGATTTCGCTCGCGCTCGCACTTCCGCCATTTACAAGCACTACTAGCGTGGCATCTGTGGCTTTTTTGCCCTTTGCGGCTTCGTAGCTTCTGTTTTCTGCTTGAATTTTACCCTTTTGAGAGACGATAACGCCTTTATCGACAAACAAATTTGTAAGCTCAATGGCTTGGTCAAGCAGTCCCCCAGGGTTGTTTCGCAAGTCAAGCACTATGCCTTTTACTTTTGGATTTGCTTTGATGGCTTTGCGAGCCTGCTCGGCGACATTTTTGTCAAAGGTTGTTACGCGCAGGTAAAGGATATTGTCCTTTTCTATCATCTTCGCATACACGCTTTCTACCTTGATAATGTCGCGTTTAAGCGTCAAATCAAAGGGCTTTTGCGCGCCCTTGCGAAAGATAGTTATGGTGATTTCACTCTTTGGCTTGCCTCGCATTTTATCAACGGCGTCATTTAGGTTCATTCCTAATGTTGCCTCGCCGTTGATACGCAAAATCACATCGCCAGACTTTATGCCAGCCTTGTCAGCAGGCGTGCCTTCTATGGGTGCGATGACGGTGAGTGCGCTATCTTTCATACCTACGGTTATGCCAAGCCCACCAAACTCGCCGCTTGTTTGCATTTTCATATCGCTAAGCCCCTTTTCATCAAGGAAAGATGAGTGAGCGTCCAAATTTGAAAGCAAGCCAGAGATGGATTTATCGACTAAATCCGTGATATTTTGCTCCTCGACATAATACTGCTCGATGAGCGCAAGGGTTTTGGTGTATTTGTCCAAAGCCTGCAAGCGTTTGTTTAGCTCATCTTGCTTTGTGGGTGCTTTTGCGTAAGAGTTGCTTGTGAGCAAAAAGCACAGCAAAAGCGTGCTTAAAAAGCCAAAAAGCTGCATAAGTGTTCGTTTCGTTCTCAAAATACTGCTCCAAAATGAAATGTAAATTCTACGAATTCAAAGGGCAATTTTACTCAACGAAGTTTAAGATTTCGTTAATGTTTAGCAAAATTTACAAATTCTCTGAAACATTTTTCTAAATTTTGGTTTAGTTTCATTCTTTATAGAATCAGATGAAATGTTGCTTACAGCAGTATAAGCTGACTTACTTTGCTTTTTTTGAGTAAGTCTAGTGATTTTTTAATACCAGCTTCCCTTGCCAAGTGAGCTTGTTTTTTTTGCTCTTGACTTATTTGTTTTTTTGTGGTAGGATTAGGTTTATTAGTTTTTGCAATAGTCGTTGGGGCGTTTTGCCTACTGCCTCCCTCATCTAGTGAGCTTAAACTACCTAACTTTGCATCGGTGCGGGGCAGCTTGTCGGTGATAACAGAGTTAGGGATAAGTTGTAATTCTACGCTGTAAGCCTTTTTATTTTGTTTAATCGCCTCAATAACGAGCAAAATTTGTTTTTTAGTGTAAAAGCGTTTTTAAAAGTGCCTTTCCCTCATCGTTTAGGGCTTTGCCCTTAAAATAAGCCTTGCCAAAGGCGATGATTTGGGCGTGAAAGATTTGATAAAGCTCATAAAGGGCTAAATTTTGACTTGAATTTGTGCCTTTTAAATTTTTATCCTTTGTGCTTGAATTTTTGTCGCATTTACTTAAATTTTCGTTATTTTTTTGCGAATTTTTGTTGTGCGAATTTAAATTTTTATCACTCATATTTGAATTTATGCTGTTTAAATTCAAAATTTTGTTGTGTGTGCTTGAATTTGCGCCTTTTTCGTCCGTAAAAATGGTATTTCTGTCCTTAAAAAACTCACCCAAGCACGCATTTATAGCCTTTTGTTCGCTTTCAATGCCGCTTTGAAAAAACTCTCTTAACTCATCATAGCTTTCAAATTCATAGCCAAGCGCGATTGCGAGGCGGTTTGTGTAGCTATCTACCACGAGAATTTCCCTTTGACACAGGTAGTTTAAAATGCTATCCGCGCTCTCAAAGCCCAGCCCCTTGACATTTAAAAGCCACTGCCTGCTGACTCGCGCCTTAAATTCGCTCATATCGCCAAACTCACTCAAAAGCGCGCCCACAAAGCCTTTGAGCCGCTTTGCCTTTTGGTTGTAAAAGCCGCTTGGTTTGATGAGAGTGGTTATTTGCTGCGTTTCAAGTGCATTGAGCGTTTCAAGGCTTTGAATTTTCGCTACCCTGACATTCTCTAATGCCTTTAAGACATTGTTCCAGCTTGTATTTTGCGTTAAAATCACAGAGATTAAAAGCTCAAACTCGCTTAAACCCCGATTTTCCAGCCAGTCAAACTCGCTAAATTCAAGTTTTAAGCCGCACAAAAACTTAAAAATGTCCGCCCCGTTCATCATTTGCCTTTGCTTGTGAAGTTGGTGCGGTCGGCGAGACTTGAACTCGCACGAGCTTGCGCTCACTACCGCCTGAAAGTAGCGTGTCTGCCATTTCACCACGACCGCAGATTGAGCTTAAATTCAAAGATTTGAGCCAAAACTAAGCCACATTTTACCCCAAAAAAGTGAATTTTTGCGTTTTTGGGCTTAATTTTGCATAAATTCACAAAAAACCACGAATTTATTTGCCCAGCTTGCCCTTAAATTTACTCACGCAAAAAGCCATACTCATAAATTTTTGGCGTGATTTTTGTGGCTAGTTCTTTTAGAGCAAGGCGCAAGGTTGTCATTAAGTCGTTGTAGCTTTCATCATCACTTCTTGCGTTCATTCGTCCTTTTTCGTTTCGCCCTTGAAAATGCTCTTTTATGTCATATAAACTTGCGTTTTCGTTGTAGGGCTTTTTAGGGTCGTTAAAATTTTGCGTGTGATAATACCGCCAAATCTCACGCCCCGCGTCAAAGACGGCTTTTGCCTCTTTGCTGAATTTCAAAGGCTTTGTAGGGATAAAGCTTTTTTTGGCGGGTAAATTGATTTCTTTTTTATTAAAAGGCAAAATGCCGTCATTTTGAGCCTTATTTTTCTTGTCATATTGAGCGTTAGCGAAATATCCACACTTTGATTTTATGGATACTTCGCTTTCTGGCAAAAGCTCAGTATGACAAGTGTAGTCGCCTAATTTACCATTTATAAAATCAAGCATAAAATGACTTTCAAAACGCTCTTTTGTTGCACCCACTTCACTTTCAGTAAAGGGGATAAAATGATTTGCACCTTCTTTATTTGAAATTTTATTTTGTCCGTGAAAAAGGGTAAAGGCTAAACAATCATTTTGAAATTCTGTATCTTTTTGCCATTCATCGTTTGGATAAAGAAACTGGTCTCTATCGTTAAGCCACGAAGCTTCAATGGCGTGGCGAACGGTGAAATAAATGCTTGTTGCGATGAGATTGCTCGCATTTATCCACAACCCTCTTGGATTTGCCATTTGCTCTTTTGAATTTAAAATATAAACGATATTGTTTTGTTGAAAATCGTTGCCATTTATGCCAGCCAAAAATCCTATGTTGTCGCCGTTATCATTTCTATACAAATTTATCCATTTGTTAATCACTTGATTTTTATCAAAAGGATAAAATCCTTTATGCCCTATAAATTCGCCATTACTTTCAAAAATATCCACTTGAATTTCTTTTAAATTTGATTTTGTTTTTGTGTCCCAAACCAAAAAGCCGATAGGAAAGCCAGATTTTTTATCTTTGTTATTGTCAAAAGTATTTGATGGGCAAATAAAACCTTTTAGAAATTTCGCCTTAAATTCTTTTCTAAAATTTGCAAAAGCACTGCCATTTATGTATTTAAGCGTAGAAAAACTTGCTAAAATGCAGTTTGGAATTTCTTTGTAAATTCGCATAAAAAATTGAGCAAAAAGCTCGCGCCCAGCGGTTTGCAAAATATCTTTATATTTTGAATGTATTGCCGATAAATTTACACCTGCCTTATGCTTTTGTCCTTGTTTAGAAACTTCTGTATAAGGCGGATTGATAAAAATTATCAGCTTTTCACGCTTTTTCTCGTCTTTTAAAATGGCTTGTAAATTCGGCGGACATTTAGAAAAATCATCATTTAAAAAGTCAAATTGAAAAATATGCCTTTCAAAAAGCGGAAAATGCTTTTCGTTTTTTACTCTTTGTAGCATTATCTTAACATCAGCTTCATCAAGGGTTGAAGCGTATATATTTGCTTTTGCACTTTCATCAAAAAATTCAAGCAAATTGCCCGTGCCAGCCGCGCAATCCCAAATGATATATCTTTTTTCAAAGCCTTTACCAAGTGCCTTTTCTAAATACTCTTTTGCTTTTAAAGTCCAAATTCTAGGCGTATAAAATGCGCCTTGATATTCTTTTTTGTCCTTTGGGGCGAGCAAATGTCGCTGTTTGAGTATGTTTTGTTGATATTGTTTTAATGGTGGGCGTTGATAGTCGTCCCAAAAGGCTGTGTGTGCTTTGGGTTTGTCTGCTGGCTTGCTATAATCACAATCATTAAAATAAAAAGTAACATTTCTTTTGCCACTTTCATCGACTTTCAAAATATAATGGTTTTTTTGTAAAAATCAAACGCAAGCCAGCTTTTTCTAGTGTTTCGTTTGAATTTTCATCAGCAAATAAATCCGCCAAATAAAATTCGTTATGACTTGGGGCAAAAATATCTTTTTCAAGCGGTTTTTCAAAATCAGCGTTGATTGTAGGTTTGACAAATTTTATCCACTCAAAATAAGGCTCTTTAAAAAAGTTATTTGTAGTAATGCCTATTTTAAGGGCATTTCCGTGCCTTACTCGTAATTTTTTAATAAATCTTTGCAAAAGTGTGTTGAATTCATCATTTTCATCAAAAAAATCAAAAATTAGGCTTTGTTTTTCTAATGCTTTTTTAAGCATTTTGTGAAGTTGCTTGAATTCTTTGCTTTCGTGGTCGCTTGGCGGGACATTAAAGTTAAAATCATTTTGATTAAAAACACTTGCGATTTCGCTAAATGGCACGAAAGCGATTTGTTCGACATTAAAAGCGCCGATAAATTCAGGTGGCAAATGCTTTTCGTGCGTTTTTTCTTTGCCTATGGTTAAGATGAGTTGGATAAGGCTTTTGATATTATCACTTTTGCCACGCTTTGCTTCCGCCCAAAACAATGCTTGTTTTTTGCTGATAAATAAATTTGGCTTTTGCACCACGCAAAAGTCTATATTGCCTATGTATTCGGTAGTGTCAAATTCATCGTGCGTAAAAAAATCCTTTTTTACCTTTGCGATAAGCTCGGCTTCACGCCATTTTTCATCATAAGCCATTTTTAACCTTTCAAAATTTATTATACCTTAAATTCATCTTTAAAACTCAAATAAAACTGCCTTGCGGTGCGGGCTGAGTGGCTGGCGCGAAAGCGGGCAAATTCCTTTGCCTTGTCGTGCAAAAGCTCTTTTTTGCCGCGAAAATCCTTAAAATAAAAATCCACGATTTTCAAATAATGCTCCAAATTTTCAGCATAAAAACTTATCCAAAGCCCAAACCTGTCGCTTAAACTCAGCTTTTCTTCCTTGACATCGCCAAGGTGCAACTCGCCATCTTCAAAGCTAGCATTATCATTGTCGCTGTCAAATTCAGCCAGCAAGTGCCTGCGGTTTGAAGTGGCGTAAAGAACGATATTTGCGGGCGTTTTTTCTATGCTGCCCTCCAAAAGCGGCTTTAAAAATTTATACGCCTCATCGCCCTTTTCAAAGCTCAAATCATCGCAAAAAATGATGAATTTAAAGGGGAGTTCTCGAAGCTCATCGATGATTTCGGTTAGAGCGTTTAAGTCGGCTTTGTCAATTTGCACTAGCCTTAAATTTCGCTCTTTAAATTCGTTAAAGGTGGCTTTGATAAGGCTTGATTTGCCCGTGCCGCGCGCGCCCCATAAAAGCGCGTGATGAAAGCCCTTGCCCTCTAAAAAGCTCTTTGTGTTCGCAAGTAGGGTTTCTTTTTGACTCTCAATGCCAAGCAAATCGCCCAAACTCACCTCATCAAGCTCTTTGACGGGCTTTAACTCGTCTTTTTTCGCCCTATAAATCGCCGCATAAGTGCTATGCCACTCCATTTTGCCCCCTTTTTCGCAAAAAGATTAAAAGCGTTTCTAAAATGTCATCATCGTCCTTGCTTGGTGCTTTAAGCAAGGTTTTTTCGCCTGCCTTGTCGGTTAGGGCGATATTTGCTTCATAGTTGCTAATAGCCTTGTAATGCTTGCTAGCAAGCACTTTGATGGTGATTAAATCCAAAAACTGCTTGGTGTAGCGGTCAAGCTCGCCAAACCTGTCCTCAATCTCGCCCCCGATTTCATAAATTTCACTCACACTCTCGCATTTACTCAAACGCCTATAAAGCTCCAAACGCAAGCGTTCAGCGGGGATTAAGTCGCTGTTTAAAAAGGCGTTTATGTTGAGTTTTAAGTCGATTTTTTGCTCGCTGAAAAGCTCTTTTTTGCTTAAAATCGCAATTTGCTCTTCAAGCATTTTAAGATAAAGGCTGTAACCGATTTGCTCGATATGTCCGCTTTGCTCGCTGCCTAGCAAGTTGCCGCCGCCCCTTATTTCAAGGTCGTGGTAGGCTAAAATGCTCCCAGCTCCCAAAAATGAGTTGCTTTCTAGCGAAACAAGCCGCTTTCTTGCCTCCACGCTTAAATTTTCGCTCACTAAAAAGTAGCAATACCCCTGCCTGTCGCTTCTGCCAACGCGCCCGCGAAGTTGGTGCAAATCAGCCATTCCAAAGCGTTCGCTGTTTTCAACGATGATAGAATTTGCATTTGGCAAGTCAATGCCACTTTCTACTATGCTCGTGCAAAGCATTAAGTCATAGTCTTTGTTTTCAAATTTAAGCATTTGTTCTTCTGTGGTTTTTGCATCGATTTTAGAGTGCAAAACAAGTATGCGCAACTGCGGTAAAAGTCCTTGTAAATGGGCTTTTGTCTGCTCTATGCTTGCTATGTGGTTGTGTATGTAAAAAACCTGTCCGCCGCGGCGAATTTCACGCAAAATCACTTCTTTTAGCAATTTGTCATCATTTTGCTTGACAAAGGTTCGCACGGCAAGGCGGTTTTGCGGGGGCGTTTGCATTACGCAGTAGCTTTTTATCGTGCTTAAAGCTTGGTTTAAACTTCGCGGGATAGGTGTCGCGCTCATTGACAAGATATGCGAATTTTGGCTGAATTCTTTGAGCTTTTCTTTTTGTTTTACTCCAAATTTATGTTCCTCATCGATGATGATAAGCCCTAAATTTTCGCTTTTTAAATTCAAAAGCGCGTGCGTGCCGATTAACACAAAGGCTTCTTTTTTGTCGATAAGGGCTAGAATTTCGCTTTTTTCTTTACTGCTTGTAAATCTGTCAAGTTTTTTTACCCTTATGCCAAAGGGCGCAAAGCGTTTGCTTAAAGTCTTAAAATGCTGGTGCGACAAAAGCGTGGTTGGGACGAAAAAAAACACGCCAAAGCCACTTTGCACCACAGGAAAAATGGCATTCATCGCCACTTCTGTCTTGCCAAAGCCCACATCAGCGCTTAAAAGCCTATCCATAGGCACGCCTTTTTGCAAGTCCTGCAAAACTTCTTCGCAGGCTTTTTCTTGGTCTTGCGTGTAGTCAAAGCCAGAACTTGCGGCAAATTCGCATTGTTTAGCGAAATCAGGCACAAATTTAGGTGCTTTAATGAGAGCGCGTTTAGCAGCAAGCTCGACAATGGCAGAAGCTATGGCAAAAAGGCGTTCTTTGAGCTTTTCTTTGAGCTTTAAAAAGGTGCTTTTGCCGAGCTTGTCAAGCTGTGGTATCGCTCCGCTTGCGCCTATGTATTTGTCGATGAGGTGCAGATTTTCAACGGGCAAAAGCAATTTATCGCCGTTTTGATACAAAAGCGAGACGAATTCCCTTGAAGCACCGCTTATTTTTATCATTTCAAGCCCACTGAATTTGCCTATGCCGTAATCTTGATGAGTGATGAAATCGCCTATTTGCAGCTCATCGATGATGAGTGTTGGCTTGCGGAGGCGTTTTGCCTTGCTTTTTTTGTTTAAGGACACTATAAGTTCATTTGGGGCTATGAGATTTACGCGCAAGGGGCTTTTTACAAAGCGCATATTTGGCAAAAGCTCTATACCTTGCATTTTAAGCAGGGCTTCATTTGCGGCTAAAATAATAACGCTTTTATCCTTGTGAAAGCTGAAAAACTCATTTGTATAAACGCTTTGCAAGGGCTTGTAAAGTTTAGCTTCTGGGATAAGTTTGTCGTTGATAAAGCCTACATCTTGCTCAAATTCCTTTTCATCAAAGGCGCAAACTGCGACAAAATCAAGGCTTAAATAATCAAAAAAACTCTCCACGCACCAAAAACCAAGCGAATTTATGTCTTTGATTAAGACATTTTCGTCAAATTCGGCGATTTTTTCATTGAGCCTTTCAAACTCATCATTTGAAAAGGCGGACAAAAAGGGGCAAATTTGGGCTGTTTCAAGCTCGTTTGGGATTGATTTTTGGCTTTGTAGATTAAAGCACCTTATGCTTTCAATCTCATCATCAAAAAGCAAAATTCGCACAGGCTCATCGCCAGCAACGCTAAAAATGTCGATAACTTCGCCACGAAAGCTCACTTCGCCTTTATCTTGGACTATATCGACAAATTCATAGCCAAAGCGGACAAATTCATCTTTGAGCGCGTTTATGTCAAGTTTTTCGCCCTTTTTAAGCGTTCGGTTGCTTAAATTTGCCTTGCTTGGCAGTTTGTTGAGCAAGGTTCGCACGGGAGAGATGAGAATTTTATCCTCATTTTCCTTGTGATAGGCGTTTAAAACGCGACAAATTTCAAAAAGCTCTTTTGAAAAGGCGCGCAAATCATCGCCAAAGCTCGCGCGAAAATCTGGCAAAACAAAGGTTTTAAGCCCTTTATAAAGCGTGATTTGTGCTAGCTCGTCTGCTTGGGCGTCATTTTCGCAAAGCACGACTTGTGGGGCGTGCGTGCGTAAAAATTCAAACAAACGAGCTTGCATTTGTCATTCTTGCGTGTTTTCGATTAAATCGACACTGACATCTTTGATTTTGCTGTTGCCATTGAATTTACCGCCGTTTTCTATGGCGATTTGTCTGACACTTATGTTGCCATTGACTAAGCCCCCAGCTAAAATTTCAAGCGTGTCAGAGTTTAACTCGCCTTCAAAAATGCCATTGACGACAACCTTATCTGCGCTTAACTCTCCGCGCAAAACGCCTGTTTTACCGATGACTACGACATTTTTCGAGCGGATAACCCCGCTGATTTCGCCGTCTAAATGCAGCATTGAGGCAAAGTCAAACTCCCCGTCTATTTTTGCCCCTAGTGAAATCACTGTGGTTTCTGATTTGCTCGTGTCGGAATTAGTTTTATCAAAGATTCCCACGGCACCCTCCTTTCTTGGTTGAAAAAATTATCCATATTTTGTCTGTTAAGATTTAAAAAATACGATGGATTCAAAGTGTTATTGACAAAGCGCACTTCATAGTGCAAATGCGGACCTGTCGAAAGCCCCGTGTTGCCTGAGTAGCCGATTAAATCGCCTTTTTTGACAAAAGTGCCTGAACGCACCACGATTTTGTTTTTTAAATGCGCATAAACGGTTTTAAAGCCAAAATTGTGTATTATCATCACCACATAGCCATAGCCGTTTGAGTTGTAGCCTGAAAACTCCACAACGCCGTTTGCCGTAGCATACACGGGCGTGTCAAGTGTCGCCATTAAATCAATGCCCGGGTGAAATTCTTGCTTTTTTAAGATAGGATGATCACGCCAGCCGTATTTGCCAGAAATGCCTGTATTGACGATAGGCCAGCCATTTGGGATTTGCAAAAGCACTTCTTTTTGCTGTGCGTTTGTGAGATTTAAATGCTCTATCCTTGCCATCGGCGTAAGGTTGTTGTCCTCATCGTCCTTGCTGTGAAGTCCTAGCTGCTTTTCAAAGGTAGCTATTTGCTCCTCAATGCCCGCATATCTTTCAGCCTGCACGCTCATATTTTTTTCAATCTCCGCATTCATTATGCTCAATCTTTGCCTTTTGCCATCAAGCTCGCTTACTTTGGAGGCAAGATAGCTGATATAAAGCGTGCTTGACACGATGAAAATCAAAAGACAAAGCACCGTATAAAACGCCACTTTTTTGATGATGGCGCTTAAATAAAAATGCCTTGAACCATTGATATCGGTTATGGTAATAGAAAAGCGGTTTAGCAACCGTCTATATTTTCGTTGTTTCAACATTTTCCCTTACAAAATTTTCGACAAGCAAAAAAGAGCCAAAGACTAAGTATTTTTTGTCTTTTTCTAGGGCGCGAAATTCATCGCACTCTATGTTTAGGGCTTTTGCTATGCTTTTAATCTCTTTTTTTGCCAAAGCACGCTCGCTTATATAATCATAAAGCGTAATTTTATCAATTAAAGGTTTCAAAATCTTTAAAATTTCAAAAATATCTTTATCTAAAAACGAATTATAAACAAGTATGAATTTTTGCCCCTTAAAGTGTTGCGATATAGCCTTTGCCGCTTGTGGGTTGTGTCCGACATCGATGATTATGTTTGGTGCAAGTTGTTCGCATCTGCCCCTTAAATCAAGGCTTTTGAGCGAATTTAAGGCAAAGAGTAAATTTTTTTGCGAATTTGTGAGTAAATTTAAGGCACAAAGTGCGGTTTTTAAATTTTCTTGCAAAAATTTGGGTAAATTGTGCTTTGTGGTGTAGTTTTTAAGGGCATTTTTAAATTCTTTATCTTGCAAGGCAATGAATTTGTCGCTTTCATAAAGAGTAGCATTTTTTAAAAGAGCGATTTTATGGGCTAAATTTAAGACAGCTTCTTCTTGCGTGCTAGCAATAACAGCCTTTTGCGCCATCACTTTAAGCTTGGTGCGTGCAATGCCTAGCAAATTTTCGCCTAAAATTTGCGTGTGGTCGTAAGATATAGGCGTAAAAACGCTTAAAATCTTATCAAACACCGAAGTAGCGTCAAATTCTGCGCCTACACCTGCTTCAAACACTACAAAATCACATTTTTTAAAGGACAAAGCCGCTAAAAATGTGGCGTATTCAAAGTAAGAAAGGCTTTGCAAATCTTCATCACTCATCATTTTAGCCAAAGTTTCGTGGGCTGAATTTAACTCATCATCGCTTAAAAGCCTTCCATTTTGCCAAAATCTTTCGTTAAATTCAAAGATATGCGGGCTAGTGTAGTGAGCGACACTCACATTTAGGGCGTTTAAGAGCTGGGCTAAAAAACGCCCCGTGCTGCCCTTGCCGTTTGTGCCGATGATTTGGATTATTTTAAGCTCGCAAAATGCCTTTTTGTAGCGTTCATACAAACGAAAAGCGCGGAATTTGTCTATTTGTGCGTAATGCTCGCTTTTGCTTTTCAAGCATTCTTTGAATTTTAGGCTCATTGCTCGATTTTCTTTGTGAGTTCGTCAAGGATATTTATGTGCGGATAGCTGTCCTTGTCCATACAAAAGTTGATGATTTTGGGCTTGATGACTTCATCTTTGTAAATAAATTTGAAATTTTCAAGCTGGGCGACATTTTTTTGCATAACTTCAATGATTTTGTTGTAGGTTTTGTTATAAATGATGAGTAAATAAGACTTCTCATCAAGCATCCACAGCTCATCGTTTTTGTCGCAGTTGTCTTTGAGTATGCGGCGAAAGCGGGTTAGGATTTCGTTAAGGTTTTTAAGCCCGTATTTTTCGATGATAAAGCGGTAGTTGCTTATGCTAAACACACACAGGGCGTAGTTGTCTCCATTTTGCAAAAACTGCTCATCAAGCTTTAAAATGTGGCTTTGCAAGCTCCATTCTTCGCGCTCTTTGCTGTCATTCATCGAGCTTACCTGCCTTGAAATGCTGGCAAATTTATCGCTTAACGCTTCAAATTTGCTTTTAAGCTCTTCAAAGCCGACACTAACCTTGCCGTCTTTGTCTGTTTTTAGGCTGTTTATGGAGCTTATGTTTTTTTGATTGAGACTCATCAGGCTGTCAAGCATCTGGCTTAATTTTCTTAAATTTTCATCAAAAAAGCTGAGATTTCTTTGCACGAAAATCATATCCGCACTCACGCGTTTATTAACCATTTGAGTAAGTTCGTTGTAAAACTCGTCATTGTTTTTGCTGTCAAAGCCTAAGATATAAGGCTTATCGCGCAGTTTTTGCTCGAAATTTTTGAGCTTTTCATTTTGCGTGAGTGAGGGCTGCAAACAAAGGGCTAAAAGCCGCACAAAACGCTTGTAAGAGTGCGCTTTGAGCTGGATTAAGAGTTTGGCTATGGTGCTGGCAAAATCATCAAATTTTATGCCGTATTCTGCAAGTTTGCTTTCTATTTCTTTGTCGTCCTTGTAGGCATTTGCCCACTCGCTCCATTTTTTTTCGATAAGATAAATACTCTCGCTTTCCATAGTCTTAGAAAGCTGTCCCAAAGTCGTGCTAGCCATATCTTTAAGCTTTTTGTCCTTGCTTGAAAGCTGCATTTTTAAGATATGCGTTAAAAGCCCAAAAAACTCCACGCCCTTTTCTCTGCCCTGTCTGTTGAGCTTGGAGATGAGAAAGCTCAAAAATTCATCGATATTTTTCATCTTTTGAAGCTGAATTTCATCTTGTGAATTTGGGATTAAAAGGGCTTTGAATTTAGCGATTTTTTCCTTTGTGCCTGCGCTCATTCCGTTTTTAAGGGCAAGTTCTTCAAAAATTTCTGTGTAGTTTTCTGGCGTGGGCTTTAAGCCTCGTTCTTTTAAAATCAAAAGCGTTTCTTTGGCGATTTCGTTAATGTTTGCCATTTTGCTGTCCTTTTATGGCGATGATAGAGACAAACTCGTCAAAGGCTTCGCTTGACGCACTTCTTATCGCTTCAAACCTTGCGCTGTCGCTGATGACGGTGTTTGGCGAAATGGCAAAGTCGTAGTTACCGCTTGTTCGTATCTTTTCTTTGCGCCCGTTGGCGAAAGTAGCGTCAAACAAAAGCACTATCCTAGCTTTGTATGCGATGACATAGCCATTTTCATCGTATATAATGGGTATGAAATTCAAACTTTCCATACTCACAAGCAAAATGTCATCGGCTTCTTCTTTGAGTGCAGGGCTTTTGCTGAGCTTGTTGATGATGATTTCCCTTATGGTATCGACTATGTAAATGCTGTTTTTAGAATCTTGCTGTGAAATGATGGTGTTTATGTAAATTTTTTCGCCAAAGACATTGCTTGCTGCCTTGCTTGTGGGCAAATACCCACAGGCACAAAGGGCAAGGGCAAGTGTTGTGGCAAGGATTTTTTTCATTTTATCACCAAATTCACAAGCTTTTTTTCTACATAAATTTCTTTGATGATTGTTTTATTTTCAAGCCATTTTTGCGTGCTTTGCTTGGCAAGGGCTAAAATTTCATCTTTGCTGGCATTGCTTGCTACTTCGATTTCTGCGCGGTTTTTGCCATTTATGCTGACACCAAGTTTTAGGCTATCTTTAATAAAGGCTTCACTCGCTAACTCAATCTTGCCTAAATTCTTGCGTTTAAAAAGCTGCTGGCTTAACTCACAGCAAATGTGTGGCACTATGGGTTCAAGCACATTTAAGATGATATAAAAGCCCTCAGCCAAAATTTTGTCGTTTTTGACTGAATTTAAGGCATTTAAAGCCTCCATACAGGCTGCGATGAGAGTGTTAAAAGCAAAGCTACTTTCATACACTTCGCCTGCTTTTTTCAGCGCTTCATAAACTTTAAGGCGAGCGAATTTTTCATCTTTGTTTAGGCTAGCTTGCTGAATTTGTGGCATTTCATCATAAGGTTTTATTTGCAAAGCCCTATCCCAAAGCCGACACAAAAAGCGATAAGCGCCCTCAACAGCATTATCATTCCATTCTAGCTCTTTTGCGGGTGGAGCGGCAAAGAGTATGAAAAGCCTTGCCGTATCAGCGCCGTATTTTGCGATAATGTCATCAGGGTCGATGACATTGCCCTTGCTTTTACTCATCTTTGCGCCGTCTTTTAGCACCATTCCTTGCGTTAAAAGCCGCTCAAAAGGCTCATCACCACTCAAATAACCCAAATCCCGCAAAGCCTTTTGAAAAAAGCGCGCGTAAAGTAGGTGCAAGATAGCGTGTTCTATGCCGCCTATATACTGGTCGACATTAAGCCAATACTGCATACTTTTTTTATCCAAAGCCACGCTTTGCCACGATTTTTCATCGCTTGCAAAACGAGCATAATACCACGAACTTTCAAAAAAGGTATCAAGCGTGTCGCACTCTTTTTGCGCGCTTTTGCCACATTTTGGACAAAGGCAGTTTTTCCAGCTAGGGTGCATTTGCAATGGGTTGCCCTCGCCTGTGATTTCTATGTCATCGGGCAGGGTTATGGGTAAATTTGCTAAATTTTGTGGCACTATGCCGCACTTTTCGCAACGCACCATAGGAATAGGCGCGCCCCAATACCTTTGCCTTGACACGCCCCAATCTCTTATTTTGTAGTTTGTAACCCTTTGTCCGAGTGAGTTTTTTTCAAAGAATTCTATGATTTTTTCGCGCGCTTGGTTGCACTCTGTTCCGCTGAATTCACCGCTATTTATAAGCACGCCAGCCTTTTGCTCCCAAGCCTTGTTTTCAAGGCTATCTTCGTGGGCGATGACTTTGATTATGGGGAGTTTGTATTGAGTGGCAAACTCATAATCCCTTTCATCGTGCGCAGGCACAGCCATAACAGCGCCAGAGCCATAATCACTCAACACAAAATTCGCTACCCACACAGGAATTTTCGCCTTTGTCAAGGGGTGAGTGGCGTAAATGCCTAAAAAATACCCCTCTTTGTCGGCAATCTGCCTTTGTCTTTGGCTTTGATTTTGCATCGCGCTGATTTTTTGCGCTGTTTTTTTATCTAAATACCCCTTTTCTAAAAGCTCGCAAACAATGCTATGTTCGGGCGCAAGAGCTATATAGCTCACGCCATAAATGGTATCAGCCCTTGTGGTAAAAACCTTAAAACTCTTTTGTCCAGCCTTTTTCGCGCTCTCATCATCTAAAACAAAGGCAAATTCAAGCCCATAACTCTTGCCTATCCAATTTTCTTGCATAGTTAAAACCTGAGGCGACCATTTACCTTGCAAAAGTTGCAAATCCTTTAAAAGCTCCTCAGCATAAGCGGTGATTTTCACATAATACCCACTCATCTTTTTTTGCACTACCTCGTGTCCGCAACGCCAGCATTTGCCATCAACAACCTGTTCGTTTGCAAGCACGGTTTTATCAACCTCGCACCAATTTACATTTGCATCTTTTGTATAAATAAGCCCTTTTTCAAACATTTTGATGAAAAATTCTTGCTCGAATTTCGTATAAATCGCATCAGAAGTTGCAAGCATTCTTTTTTTTGAAAAAGAAAAGCCCAGCGAAAAAAGCTCTTTTTTCATATAGGCTATGTTTTCATAAGTCCAAGTTTTGGGGTGAATTTTGTGCTTTATGGCGGCGTTTTCAGCAGGCATTCCAAAGCTGTCAAAGCCTATGGGGTGCAAGACATTAAAGCCAGCATTGCGGTAATACCTTGCAAGGGCGTCCCCTATGGTGTAGTTTCGCACATGCCCCATATGTATGCGTCCGCTAGGGTAAGGAAACATTGATAAAATGTATTTTTTCGGCAAGGAAAAATCATCTTTTGGCTCAAAACTTTGCTCCTTGTCCCAAATGTCTTGCCATTTTTTTTCTATATCTTTGGCGTTATAAGCCATTACACACTTCCTTTTTCATACATTTGGCGCATTTTAGCCTTTTCTTGTGCCTTTTTAGCCTTTTCTAACTCTTTTTGCCTGTAATTTAAAACGCTGAATTTAAACCACAGCAAAATAGGACTTGCCACGAAAATCGAGCTTAAAGTGCCGACAACAATGCCTACCATTAAGGTGAGCGAAAAGCCCTCTATCATCGAGCCACCAAAAAGATACAAAATCAAAACAGTCGCCCCGCTCGTGCCAGAAGTAATAACAGTGCGCGACAAAGTTGCGGACACGCTTTCGTTGATGATTAGGGCAAGACTGTTTTGCTTGCTTGTTTTTATGCCCTCTCTTATCCTGTCAAAAATGATGATTTTATCATTAAGTGAGTAGCCAAGCACGGTTAAAACCGCCGCCAGCGTGTCTAAATTCACATCAATGCGAAAGAGCATTATCGCTCCAAGTGTGATGAAAACATCGTGAATTTCCGTGATAATGGCAGCTAGGGCAAAACGCCACTCAAAACGCACGGCAATATAAAGCAAAATGGCAATCAAGCTCACAATTATCGCCATTATGCCCTTTTGCCTTAACTCATCGCCTACCTTTGGTCCTACCACATCAGCACGGCGGATTTCAAAGCTGCCTGTGCCTTGCAAAAGCTCATTTATATGCTGTCCTATGTCAGCTGAAAGGTTGCTTGAACTTCCCAAAAAACGAATGGTGATTTCATTGTCTCCGCCAAATTCTGTTACAGAAAGGTTTTGAAACTCGCCCGTTTTGCCTAGAATTTCACGGATTTGCGGAATAGGCGCTTTGCCCTCATAACGCACCTGAACGAGCGTGCCTCCGCTAAAATCAATCCCAAAGGCAAGCCCTCTTTCAAAAAACAAAAAAATCGTCCCAAGCACCAAAACAGCACAAAACACTAGCGAGCCATAACGCATTTTCATAAAATCATAAATTTTCTTTTCGCTAAAAAACTGCATTTTTAAACCTTTGTTGAATTTTTAGTCAAATTTTGCTTTGTGGCTAAATTTTCAGGGCGTTTGTAGCCAAAGAAAAGCGTTGTTTTGCCACTTTTTTCAATGCGCGTCATAAAAAAGTCAAACATTCCGTGCGTGCCTAAAATCGCCGTTATCATCGACACCACTATGCCTATGCCAAGCGTTACGGCAAAGCCCTTTACAGCACCTGTGCCATAAGCATAAAGTGCCACAGAGGTTACTAGGCTTGTTAAATTTGAGTCTATTATCGCGCTCATCGCGTGTTTGTAGCCATTTTCCACGCTTTGCTTTATGCTCATTCCCACTCTTAAAAGCTCTCTAATGCGCTCGTTGATGATGACATTTGCATCAACCGCCATACCAACTGTAAGCACAAGTCCAGCCATACCGGGCAGGGTTAAAGTCGCTCCAAACATCGACATCATCGCCACTATGCCAAGTATATTAACTATCATCGCAGCATTTGCAAAAAGCCCCGCTATACCATAATAAAGCACCATAAACACCACTATGGCTATGCTCGCGCCCATAAGCGCAATCATCGACATTTGAATGCTTTGCGCTCCAAGCGATGGTCCTATGCTTCTTTGTTCTAAAAGTTTCACAGGCGCAAGCAAAGCACCACTTCTTAAAGCCACAGCGACATCGCGCGCTTCTTCTGTGGTGAAATTCCCGCTGATTTGCCCGCTGCCTCCGCCTATGCGTTCTTTGATATTTGGGGCTGAATACACTTTATTATCAAGCACGATAGCTAGGCGTTTGCCAACAGCCTTTTCGGTATAGTCCGCAAAAATCGCCGCGCCTTGTGAATTTAAGGTAAAATTTATCACAGGTGAGTTTGAATTTTGCGAAAAGCCCACTCTTGCATCGGTGAGCATAGAACCATCAAGCACGGGTATGTTTTTGACGGCGTATTTTATGCTTTCATTTTGCGCATCGGGCAAAATCAAATCCCCAAAAGCCGCCGCCTCAGCCTCGCTCATCGTTTGGGCTAAATTCATTCTTGCCTCATCAACTTCCATTAACTGCAAATGCGCCGCTTTCATTATGCGTTCCTTTGCGCGAAGCTCGTCCTCTCGGGTTTTAATGCCCGCTAACTCTACCAAAATCTGGTCTTTGCCTTGTTTAGCCACGGTTGGTTCAGCCAAACCAAACTCATCTAGGCGGTTTCTTATGGTTTCCACAGCTTGCAAAAGCGCATAATCCATAGTCGCCTTAATCTCAGCCTCGCTTAAAACGATTTGATAATGAGCGTTTGTTATATCAACAACTAAGCCCTCTATGCCCTTTAAAAGCGCATCAATCCTTACCAAATCCCCATTATCAAGCACGCTAAATTCTATGCTCTCATCGCTTACTTTTAGCTCATCGATGATGATATTTTGCTTGTTGATTTCATAGTTTAGCGTGGAGGCTATGGTTTTGAGCTTTGATTTTACTGCTTCTTCGCTGTCAATGCCAAGCAGCATATAAAGCCCGCCTTGCAAGTCAAGCCCTAAATTTATCTTTTTGCCAAACTCGCTTTGCAAAAACGAAGGCAAGGAAAACACCACAGAAAAGACAAACACCGCCAAAAAAATGGCGAGTTTGTAAGTAAATTTAGCACCACGCATTAGCTTTTCTTTCGTGTTTTGCTGGCTGGCTGCTCTGGCGTAGTGTCAAGGGTGGCGTCAAATTTCTCGGCAATAAATTTTTTTGAAATTTTTGCCAAAACACCCTCATCGTTAATCTTAACTTTGATAAAATCAAGTTCTGGTTTTACGACCTCGCAGATTAAGCCGCCTTGTGTGATGATTTTATCGCCTTTTGTAAGCTCTGAAATCATCTTTTGATGGGCTTTTGCTTGCTTTTGCTGTGGGCGAATCACCAAAAGATAAAATATCGCAAACAGCACGATTAGGGGTAACAATGAAGTTAAAAGCGAACCTTCTTGCATTTGAAATTCCTTTTGTTAAAAAATTGAACTCAAATTCTACCATTTTAAAAATAATAAAAGCCTTTTGTGTTGCTTTTTTTATATCAAATTCAATTTATCTTTGTATAGCGCAAGAATTCGGCTACGCTCAAAGTGTGCTGTGGCAGGTGCTGTCGCCCTTTTTAGCTATTTATGGTTTTGTGCTGCTTTTGCGTATGAAAGGGGGCGGTTGGTTTTGGACGGGCTTTTTTGTGTCCTTGCTTTGGTTTTACTGGATAAGCCTTTCTTCCATATATTACGGACTTCATTATATCATACCGCTCGAACTTTTGGGCATTGGGCTGTTTTATGGCATTTTATTTCGCCTGTGCTACGCCTTTCATTATGATTTCTTACGGCTTTTAGGCTTATTTTGCTTGCCTTTTATACATTTTTTGGAGTTTGATTGGCTAAATTGGGGCGTTTTGAGCGTGTATGGTATCTTTGATGCAAGCTGGCGTGGGATAGCGTGCATATTTTTAATCGCGTATTTTTATTATGAGGGCTATATTTCGCGTTATTATAAGATTTTTATCATCGTAATGCTGATTTTGCTGGGTATGCAGTATAAAGATACTGAATTTAACGAGCTTCAAAGCGATTTTAAGCTCATCAACACCCATATAGACGAGGCTACGAAATTTGACAAAAACAATGTCGCTAAAAATGCGGACTTTGTGATAAGCGAAATTTTAAAAGCCATCGATGAGCAAAAAGAACTCGTTGTTTTCCCTGAAAGCACCTTTGCTTTCGATTTGCAAAAGGGCTTTGGGGGTATGTATTTTGAGCTTTTGAAAGAGTTTTCAAACGAAATTATGATAATCGTTGGTGCGCCTTACTCCGCAGATGGTAAATTCTACAACAGCGCTTATATTTTCAAGGGCGGCGAAGTGAAAATCCTACACAAGCACTATCTTGTCGCCTTTGGCGAGGAAATGCCGCAAATCCCCTTTGTGAGCGACTTTGTGCGCAAACACCTTATGCCAAATATGGCTTATTTCACGCGTGGAGCAGCCTTTAACGAGTATGACATAAGCACGCAGCGCGTAACAAACGCCATTTGCTTTGAGGCGACAAAGGAAGAACTCTACAAAAAAAGCAAAATCATCATCGCTATCTCCAACAATGCGTGGTTTGACAACCTTGTCGAACCAGCCTTGCAAAGGCTTTTAATCAGCTTTTACGCCAGCAAATACGGCGTTGCCGTCTATCACGCCACAAACGCGAAACACACAGGCGTGATAACGCCCAAAAAATCCTTGTTTTTAGCCTTGCAAAATCAAATTTTTAACGAAAATTCAAGCACAGGCGATGAAAGAGTGAATCTAAACGATGAAAATTCAAGCATAAATGACGAAAATTCAAGTTTAAATGCTGAATTTTCAAACGAAAACGATACAAATTCAAGCCTTGATGAGAATGCGACTTTAAACGATGAGAATTTAAGCGTAAATTTAAATGATAAAAATTCAAGCGTTGATAGGAATTTAAGTTTAACAAGCGACAAAAATTCAGCCCAACCTAAAAACGCCAAAAATTTAGACAAAAAGCCAAACAACGACAAAACGCCCAAAAAATAGGCAAATTCAAAAATCAAAGTGGAATTTAAGCGAGCTTTTTAAAGCGCCTTTGTTTAGTCCCTAAAATGTGGGTTTTAAAGCACCTTTGTTTAATCGCTAAAATATGGCTTTTGTTTTAAGACATTGTCGCTATAATGCTTGCAAACATCTTTAAATTCATTTTCGCCTTTTAAACAAGCATACAAGCCAAATTCCTTTGCCTTGTCAAAGTTGCCTTTATGTCATTGCGAGCCAAGCAGTTAAATTTCGCTCGGCGTGGCAATCCATAAATTCAAGCAAACTTTACCACAAAATTCAAGCAAATCCCTAAATTTTGTCAAACTTTACTATTTTCTTGTCATACTGAGCGCAGCGAAGTATCCACAAATTCAAAGTGCGATTTTAGTGCTTTAAGGTATATCTTAAATTCTTGGATTTTTCGCTCGCAAAGCTCACTCAAAATGACAATGGAGATTTTTCGCCTTTTTACAAAAGGCTCAAAATGACAAAATCTTTGTCATTTTGATTTGTCTTACTGAACACTCTTTTTGTCATACTGAGCCTTTGGCGAAGTATCCATAAATTTAAAGCGTTTTAAAAGACTTTTGAAAGTTTTTCGGCTAAATCGCCGATTTAAGCTAAATTCTCACAAAAACAAAGTTTCAAAGCTCTTGCAACACCGCCCATCACGCACGAAACTTGAAATTAAAATTTTCGTTCGCTTAACTCAACTCGCAACTTTTGTTTTTGCGCCTTGCTCGTGCTATTTGCGAAAAAAGCTAAATTTGAGCTAAAATTTGCTCCGCCACAAGGCGTGGATTTGAAGCCTTATAAATCGGGCGTCCTACCACGATGAAATCGCTTTTGTTCGCCTTTGCCACAGCCAAATCAGCCACTCTTGCTTGGTCGTCCTTGCTTTCTTTAAAAGGACGAATGCCCGGCGTAAGCGTGAGAAAGGCTGAATTCGTGGTGTTTTTCACCGCTAAACTCTCATAAGCCGAGCAGACAACCCCGTCCAGCCCACTCTCACAAGCCATTTGCGAAAATGCCAGCACCGCTTCATCGATACTGCGCCCATAAATTTGCGAAAAACTTGCCCCGTCAAAGCTCGTAAGAGCGGACACGCCCAAAACCAAAGGGCGATTTTTAAGTGCATTTAGGCGGTTCATCACTTCGCTCATCGCCTTTTTGCCAGCACTTGCGTGCAAATTTATCATATCAGCGCCTATTTTAGCGCACTCTTCGCAGGCATCAGCCATAGTGTTAGGAATGTCATAAATTTTCAAATCCAAAAACACCTTAAATTCAGCCACTTTTCTCAGCTCATCAAGCAAGCGCGCGCCGTCTCGCAGATACGAACGCAGTCCGATTTTCGCCCAAATGTCAAGCCCAGCAAGCTCGCGGGCTAAATTCAAGCACTCGTCTTTGCTCGCTAAATCAAAAGCCACGCAAAGTTTCATTTCAGCTCGCTTTTGAGCGCATCAAGCACGGCGTTGATGAATTTTGGGGCATTGTCGCTTGCTAACTCTTTGGCAAGCTCGACTGCTTCGTTGATGATGATGGCTTTGTCTATTTGGCTGTGAAAAAACTCATACACGCTGAGCCTTAAAATCGCTGATTCTATGGGGCTTAACTTCATCTCTTCTTTGATAAACGGCTTGATTTCATCATCAAGCCGTTTTAAATTTGCCTGCACGCCGACATACAAGGCTTTTGCAAAATCCCTTTGCTCCCCGCGCACCTTTTTTGACTCCAAAAACTCGCTAACGCTTGTTTCATCTTGGGCGTTGAACTCGTTAGCGTAAAGAAGTGCGATGACAGCTTGCCTTGCTTGGTGTCTAGTCGCCATTTTAGGCTTTCAGCGCGCTTTTTAGGCTCAAAATCTCAATGAGACTTACCATAGCTTCAAAGCCCTTGTTTCCAGCCTTTGAGCCTGCTCGCTCTATGGCTTGCTCTATGGTGTCAGTTGTAAGCACTCCAAAGCTCACAGGCGTGTCGTTTGCAAGGCTTACATTTGCTATACCTTTGGTAGTTTCGGCACTCACATAATCAAAATGCGGTGTAGCCCCTCGTATAACAGCACCCACGCAGCAAATAGCGTGAAATTTCTTGCTTACAATGGCTTGTTTGAGCACAAAAGGGATTTCAAAAGCCCCCGGCACCAAGATGAGCGAAAGATTTTTTTCGTTTCCGCCGTGCCGCAAAAACGCGTCCTTTGCGCCCTCAGCCAAGCGGTCTGTGATGATATGGTTGAAACGCGAGTTGATGATAGCGATTTTTTCGCTACCTTTGAGCGCGAGTTTGCCTTCGATGATAGTCATTTTTTGTCCTTTTTTTAAATTTATGCTTGAATTTTAGCTCAAATTCTGCTGAATTTTTACAAAATTCATCAAATTTTACTCATTTTTCGCTTTTTCAAGCAAAGCCGAAATTTCTAGCAAATTTTTCACACAAGCTTTCAGCCTTTTTGGTGTGAGCTGATTTTGCGCATCGCACAAAGCCTTGCAAGGATTTGTGTGCGTTTCAAAGAAAAAGCCATCAACGCCCACAGCAGCAGCAGCTCTTGCGAGCGGCTCTATGAATTCGCTTTTGCCTCCGCTTTTACCATTTGCGGCTCCGGGCATTTGCACGCTATGCGTGGCGTCAAAGATGACAGGGGCGAATTCGCGCATTATGATTAAACTTCTCATATCCACGACTAAATTTGAGTAACCAAAGCTCGCTCCGCGCTCAGCCACGAAAACACCGCATTTGTCCGCCACTTCATAGCCTTCTTCGTCCGTTCCACGCGTTTGCAGCACCTTTTTAACGCTGTATTTTATGTCAGCTGGGCTTAAAAACTGCCCTTTTTTGATATTTACTTTCGCCTTTGTCCTTGCAGCAGCCACAAGCAAATCCGTTTGCCGACACAAAAACGCTGGAATTTGCAACACATCAGCCACCTTTGCCACAGGCGCAGCTTGCGCGCTTTCGTGTATGTCGGTGAGAATTTTCATCTTAAATTCATCTTTTACGGCGGCTAAAATTTCAAGCCCCCTTTCAAGTCCCACTCCGCGAAAGCTCTCTATGCTCGTGCGGTTTGCCTTGTCAAAACTTGATTTAAAGTAAAATTCTATGCGCTCATCTTCGTTAAATTCAGCAAGTTCTTTTGCTACTTCAAAGACAAGTTCTTTGCTTTCGATGGCGCAAGGTCCTGCGATGAGAATCATTTTTTTCATTTTTTGTCCTTAGAGATTAAAATCAGTCCGCCAAAAACCACGCCTATTATACCCATAAATACCATAATGCTCGGTAAATCATCGCCCAAAAGCACGCCCAAAACGAGTGAAAAGACAACATCAAGGTAGCTAACCCCCGCCACAACGCCCGCTTTTTTAGCCACGCCATAAGCCTTTGTGATATGGATTTGATACACCGTGCCTAAAATGCCCATCACAGCGATATAAATCCACGCCTTTGCGCTTGGCATCACAAAGGGCGCGATGATGAAATCAAGCCCCTTTGGAGCGTAAAATTCGCCCACTATCATCGAGCAAAGCGGCATAAGCGCACCGATAAAGATGAAAGAAAAGGCGATAACTTCGGTATTGTAAGAATGGCGTAGTTGTCTCACGCTTGTAAGAGCAAGGGCGGCGAAAAAGCCACTTAAAATGCCAAGTGCTGAATTTTTAAAGTCAAAACCCGTGTGAGTTTCAATACTTGCCCAAGGTTGTGAGATGAAAAGCACGCCCGCAAAGGCGATGAGTATGCCACAAACACCGCGAAATCCTATGCTTTCTTTAAAAAGCACAAAGGCAATCAGCGTTACAAAGATGGGCGAAACCTTTTGAAAGGCAAACGCCCCGCCAAGCGATATGTGCGAGACATTGTAGAAAAAAAGATAAAGCGAAAGCGTGCCTGCCACGCCTCGAAAGATGAGTAGCCCAAGCCGTCCGCCCTCTTTGTGTGATTTGAGATGAGAGAGCAAATACAGCATAAAAATCACGCCGATAGCGTTGCGAAAGAACATTATTTCAATGCTTGACAAGCCCTCTTCGCTCAAAAGTTTAGCGCACGCGCCCACAAAGGCAAAGTCCAAACACGCAAGCACCATAAAATAAATGCCTAAATGATGTTTGATGACACGAAGCAAGGCGATTGTCCTTTCTTTGTAAATTTTTGCTTACACTCGCATAAATTATCTTGTATTATAATAAAATTTTGTGAATGTAAAAAAACTCACTGAATTTATCCTGCAAAGGGCTTGTTTATCAGCCTTTTAGCGTGAATTTTGCTTGTTTTAAGGCTAAAAATTTACGCTCAAATTTAAATTTTTAAAGCATTTTTAAATTTTGCTTACTTTTAAAAGGCTAAATTTACGCTTTTTAAGGCTTAAATTTAAGCAAATTCACAAAGCCTTGAAAAGTGCGTCATAAACTTGCAAGTATTTTGCGGAAATAGCGTTTTCATCGTAGTTTAAAGCGTCTTTAAAGGCGTTTTGAGAAAGGTTTTTAAGCAAGGCTTTATCATCAAGCAAAAGGGCGATTTTTTGGCTCAAATCCTTGCCATCGCGCACCTTGCAATAAAGTCCGTCTAAGGCGTTTCGCACGGCTTCTACACAGCCTTCTACCTCGCTTACCACGCAGGCTTTTGCGCAGGCTTTGGCTTCAAGCACGCTTTGGGGAAAGCCCTCTTTGTAGCTTGGCAGGGCGAAAATGTCGCATAAATTCAGCAAAAAGGCTATGTCATCGCGTTTGCCAAGATAATGCACCGCGCCACCTTGCAAAAACTCCAAACTCGCGCAGGATTTGTTCTCATCAAAACCGCCCACAAAGATAAAGCTCGCACGCCCTTTTAGCAGGCTCGCAGCCTCGTAAAACTCGCGCACGCCCTTGTGCCACAAAGCCCTAGCTACCATTAAAACGATAGGCAAGTCGCTTCTTATGCCATTTTGCTTGCAAAAATGCGCCCTTTGTTCGCTTGTGATTTTAAGCGGGCAAAAATACTTTAAATTTACGCCTACTGATGAAATGAGTGTGATTTTTTCTTCTTTTAAGCCTAAATTCTTTAAAAATTCGGCATTTGAGTGGCTTACGCAAATGAATTTATCGGCGCATTTAAAGGCGATTTTATAAAGTGAATTTATGCTAAAACGCACGATTTTGCTTTTAAAATCCTCATCTATATAAAAGCTGCCAAGCCCTTCGACAAGGGCGACACAGCGTTTTATGCCAGCAAATTGAGCAGCGATTATCCCCAAAGTGTTGCTTTTGTGTGCGTTTGTTTGGAGCAAGTCTAAATTTAAGCCTTTGAGCGTTTTGCAAAGTGAAAAAAAATTCTTAAAAACCACGAAAGGATTGACACTGCTTCTTTGCAGCTCGTAAAATACCAGCGTAAATGGTAAATTCAGCTCTCGCAAGCGGTTTGCATACTCATCATTTGGCACGATAACAAAAACCTCATCACCGCGTGTAAGCAAAGCCCTGATAATAGGCATTCTAAAATGATACACGCTCGCACCAGCGTGGCTTAAAAAGCCGATTTTCACGCCTTAATCCTTACTTTTTTAGCTTATATACTTTGGCTTCTTTTTCACTCAAAACAAGCTCATATAGGCTTCTGTCATAATTTTCAAAGAAAAACATTTGCACGAAAGCACTTTCAAACATAGTTTTGTCCATTATGATAAACTGCACGGGCAAGCCAAAATTTTCTTTAAAATAAAAAACGAAAAAATCCCCATTTTCATCGACAAGGGTTTGTTTGAAATCCTTGTTTTTTATGGAGTTAAAATCCGTTATGCTGTGGATTTTAAGCGCTCTGTTGCTGACATAAAGGGCGGTAAAATCGTTTGCAAGCACCATACCATTGCTTAAAGCATAAGAACCATCTTCAAGCGCGCCTAAATTCATAGCCGTGCTAAACACAAAGGGCGAATTTATCTCGCCTGTGGCTAAATCTATCTTTGAAAAGCTCGCCACAGTGGAAAAAATCATCGCCATTCGCAAGGGCATATACACGAAAATGTCGCGGGTTTTGGGGGTTTTGAGCGTAAAATTTGGATTTTTTAAAGAGTTTAAAAAAATCAAAGCATCATTTGAAGTCTCCCCCGCCGCGTAATCTCGCATCATCGCTTTAAGCAAATCGCTTTGCAAAAGCGTGTCGTTGCGCTCGTAAAAACTTTTTTCGGTGTATTCTACCGCAAGCCTTGCTAAATTCGCGCCCGCTCTTTCGTTTTGACTCAAAACAAAAGAAGCAAAAAAATTATCCTTTCCCAAGTGCTTGCCCCCATCAACAAGGGTTTTGACATCACTATAATACCGCACAGGATAGCCATAATCCCACCACGCCACGACATAATCCTCCCTATCAGCGATGCCTTTAAGAGAGTTTAAAATCAGCACTTCGTTGTGGTTAAACACGCTTGAAGCCTTGTAAGTGTAAATGTGTAAAAAGGCATAACCAAGCGACAAAAAAAGCCCTGCAAAAAGCACAAAAATTTGCGCAAAACGCGATTTTTGGTAAGCAAAGGCAAAGAAAATAAGCGCAAAAAGCATAGCAAAGGCAAGTTGGGCGAAAATGCTGAATTTCAAGGCAAAATAAAGCCCAAGACACAAAAGCAAGGCAAAAAGCGTTAAAAAAGCGTAAATTTGCAGGCTTTTTTTGTCAAGGTTGAGCTTTTTTAAGTGTGAAACAAGCCAAAACAGCCCAAAGCCAAAGCCAAGTGCCATCACAGGCACGGCATAAATGGTAAAACGCAAGCCCCCGCGCAGTGCTAAAAAGCCAAGCGCAAGCATAGGCAGGGCTAAAATGAAACTTTTGTGTTGTTTTAAAAGCAAAACAAGCCCAAAACAAGAGAGCAAAAAAGCAAGCTCGCTGGCACTTATCCTTTGCATAAACATTGATAAACCTATGTTTGAAGCCTCTTGTATGGTTTGAGAGACATTAAAATACGCAAAACTTTGCGCGACATTTAGGACATCGCTTTTAAAGATATAAAAAGAAAGCTGATACCAAATCGCGTTAAATCCGCCACTTAAAGCCACAAAAACAAAGGCAAAAACGAAAATAACAATGATGAATTTAAGTTTAAACCACTCATTTTTAAAGCCCCAAAGCGCGAAAAGCAAGGTAATAAGCGCACTTTCATAATACCAAGCCTCGTTTGAAAGCGTTATCATCATCAGCACGCCTGCAAAATAAAAAATCGTTTCCCTGCGATGAAAAACAAGGGCATAAAGCACGAAAAGGGCGATTAAAGCGCAATTTAGCGTATAGCTTGATGGATAATACCAAAGGTAAAATATCATTATAAGGGGCATAGCTATCAAAGAAAGGGCGTCTTTTTTGATGATAAAGCGCAACATACAATAAATTAAAAGCATAGGCAAGGAAATGACAAGCATATCGGTGTCAAAATATCCTGCCATCGTGCGATTGTAGTATGAATTTGCCACACTTGCGAGCAAGGCAGCGACAAAACCAGCCTTTAAATTCCCATAAATTCGCGCGATTAAAAGCACAGGCACGACTATGAGTGAGCTTAAAAACACGCTCATATACAAAATAATACTCTCAAAGCTAAAAGGCGTGAGTTTATACACAAAATAGGTTAAAATCGCCAGCGGGCTGTCGATAAAGGATAAGTCATTTGGCTGATGAAAGCCTGCGATTTTATCCCTTGCGCCCTCAGCAAAGACATAGCCGTCATTTGAGATTATCATCAGGCTATCGTTAAATTTAAAAGAGTCAAAATCACTCGCCCACCAAACCCAGTATAAACGGCACAAAACGCTAAAAGCATAAGCTAAAACAAGAAACAAATAAAAGCTATCATAGCGAGCAAAATGCTCTTTGAGCTTGCTTTTAAGTTTGTGAAAGCTAAAATAGTTTTTTAAATTTAGGGCTGAATTTTTTTGCGAAGTGGCTGAATTTTGGGCGTTTTTGGAATTTTGGCTTGAATTTTCTTGCGAATTTTGTTTTGAATTCAAACTTGCTTGTGAATTTTGGCTTGAATTTGAAGCGTTTTTTTGCGAATTCATTGAATTTGTGGAATTTAAAGCTGAATTTTGCGCCATTTTACTCTCCAAGTATTTCAAAAAGTTCGCGGGCTATTTTGGTTTTGTCAAAGTCCTTTGCCCTTTTGTTTGCCTTTTTTTCATACTCTTGCCTTAAATGCTTGTCCTCGCACATAGTTTGCAAGCCCTCAAACAAAGCGTCTTCATCATTTACAGCCACTAAAAGCCCGTATTCATCGTCTCCAAAAAGCTCTTTTGCTCCGCTTTTATGCTCCGTACAAAGCACCGCACACTCGCAAACAAGCGCTTCAATCAGCACATTTGAAAAGCCCTCATAGCTGCTTGCGCACACGAAAAACTTGCATTTGCTCATATATTTGTAAGGATTTGCATCAAAGCCCAGCAAAATCACTCTTTCTTGTAAATTTAAAAGTGAGATGAGATTTAAAAGCTCAGCCTGTAAGGGTCCTTCGCCTAAAATCACAAGTTTTATGTCGCTGTCAAGCCTTGAAAAGGCTTTGATTAAAAGGGCGTGGTTTTTGCCTCTATCGAGCCTGCCGACATTAAGGATAAATTTGCCCTCCATTTCAATGTTTTCTTTGCAAAGTTCTTTGATTTTATCCAAATCCACAGCGTTGTAAAGCACGCGCACAAGGCTTGGCTTTATGTTGAAATTTTGGATTAAATCATCAGCATTGCCTTTGGAGTTGGCTAAAATCAAATCCGCCTTTGGATACAAAAAGCGGATTAAAAGTTTATTGACAAGGCAAGTGGCGTTGTTTTTGGCATACATTATGCTTGGTGTGGTGCATTCGTTGATGATGAGCGGGGTTTTTAGCCCAAAAAGACGGGCGATGAGTGCTATATAATTTGGGCGGTTTAAAAGCACAAATTGCTTGTCAATGCCTAAATTTTGACAGAGTTTTTTATAGCGCAGGGCTAAAAAAGGCAGTTTAAAGAGCTTTAAAAAAGGCTTTTCGCTCGGCTTTGAATGCTCTAAATAGTGCAAATTTAGCCCATCTGGCAGTTCATAAGCACAGGCTTCGTTCATCAAAATCAAATGCACCTCATAGCGCAGCATTAAAGTCGGCAAAAGCGTGGCGACAACGCGCTCAGCACCACCACTTCCCATAGAATAAATGAAAATTCCTAGCTTTTGCATAGTTTTATCCTTAAACAAGTCAGCATTTTCAGCACTTTGGCTGGCACAAAACACACGCAAAGCAGCATTAAAGCCTCTTTTGTGAGCTTGGTGCTTAAACTTTTTGCTAGACATTCTAACATTTTTTTATACATTTTAGCAAGTTTTGCGTAATAAGCAGCCATTTTGTAATAAATTGCGATTTGTTTTTTATAATCCTCATCTTTTGTGGCGGTAAATTCAGCTTCAAGCAGGTGCGCAAGTGCTAAATAGCCCAAATACACGCGACTTGCATTCTCACTAGCACTTTTTGTAACGCTATGAGCGGTGTTTTGATGATAAATCCTTAAAGGCGTGTGGATATAAAAGGAATTTTGGGCGTATAAATTCACCCACAAAACAGCTTCATTGCCCCAAAGTGCGTCATCAAAACGCTTGTTTTCAAGCAAAGAGCGTTTGAAAATGCTTAAAAATTCCCCATAAAACGCCCCAAGCAAAAAGTCTTTTTTGCTTACTTCCTTGCTTTCGTTTAAGCCCTTGCCGCTAAATTCACTTGTAAGCACGCCATTTTGAGCGATAAGGCAGTTTCCAAAAATGTGCGCATAGCCCTGCTTACTCTTTGCCACAAGGGTGTTGATGGCATTTTCTAAAAGCTCATCATCATCATCTAAAAACATTATAAATTCGCCTTTGGCATTGTCAAGGGCGTTGTTTTTGTTGCCATTTGGACCATTTTTGTAGCTCGTGTTTTTGGTGTAAAAAATGCGTTTATCTTTTTGGCATAAATCCTTGCAAAACTCAGCCGTGCCATCATCTGAGCCATCATCGCTGATGATAAGTTCATAATCATCAAAATTTTGATTTTGAACGCTTTTAATGGCTCTTTGCAGTAAATTTTTTCTGTTGTAAGTAGCGATTAGCACCGATAAAAAGGGCTTTTTCATTGCTTTGCCTTTTTAGTTTTTGAATTTGGCTTAATTTTTGGCTTTGAATTTTGGCTTGAATTTGGCTGAAATTTAGCCTTTTTGCCTAAATTTTGTGCTTTATTTTGTGCTTTTAAATTTGGCTTTAAATTCGAATTTAAATTTAACTTTGCACCCTTTTTTTCAAGCACTTCATCGATGAGAGTGAGCCATTTTTTGACAATGTTTGTTGTGTCAAAGTCCGCACACCTTTTGCTTGCCCTTTGTGCGAGCCTTAAACGCAAGCTCTCATCGTTCATCAAAAGCGCAAGTTTTTCGCTCATTGCTTTGTCATCATCTTTTGGCACGATAAAGCCGTCTAAATCATCTTGTATCAAGTCTTTGGCTGAATTTACATAATCCGTGCTGACTCGCACCACTTCAAAAAAAAGACTTTCCACAAGCACGGTTGGCAGCCCCTCCACAAAAGAGCAAAGGCAAAGGATTTTAGCCCTTTGATACAGGGTTTCAATACCTATAACCCTGCCTAAAAAGCTCGCCTTTATGCCTAAATTTCGCACAAGTTTTTCTAAATTTGCCCTTTGCTTTCCATCGCCTGCGATGATAAATTCATACTCATTTTGCAAATTTTTGCTTAAATTTGCCACTGCGCGCAAAAACATAGCCGCGTTTTTGTTTTCATCAAGCCGCCCTACAAAAAGCACGACATTTTCTTTTTGTAAATTTGTTTGCGGCGTGAAATGACAAGGGTTGAAAAGCACTTTGACATTTTTAACAAATTTTTCATAATAGCTTTTATCATTTTGACTAAGCACCGTTAAAGCCGCACAGTAAGGGTAAAAAACGCGCCTTAATGCGCGCCAAATTTTTGATTTTAAATAGCTTTGCGTGCTGTGTTCGCTGATGATGAGCGGGGTTTTTGAGCCAAAATTTGCCACTATGCAGGCTATATTTGTGCTGTCTAAAAAAGAGATGAAAATGTCGCTTTTGTTTGCTTTCATCGCTTTTTTAAGGGCAAAAAATTTCTTTATTCGGCTGGCGATTTTGTGATATAAATTTGTAAATTTAAACTCTGTTAAACTTTCTACAAGCACCTTTTCATCGAGTTTGTAAAAGGAATCTTCTTTGTGGAATTTGATGATTTTTATTTGATGCTTTTTGCAAAGTTCGTTTGCAAGAGTTACCAAAACTCGTTCAGCCCCGCCGCTACCAAGTGTTGCGATGATAAAGGTGATTTTCATTTTGCCCCTTTTTCAAGGCTGATTTTGCCCTTTTCTACGCGGTAAATTTTATCGCATTGTTCTATGGTGTTAAGGCGGTGAGCGATGATGATAAGGGTTTTATCGCTACTTATTTTATAAATTTCGCTCATTATTTTAGCTTCGCTTTCATTGTCAAGTGCTGAGGTTGCCTCATCAAGCACCAAAATTTGCGGGCTTAAATACAAGGCGCGCGCTATGGCGATGCGTTGTTTTTGTCCCACGCTTAAATTGCCTCCGCCATCGCCCACAATGGTGTTTGCTCCGTCTTTTAAGCTAGTGATAAAACTTTGTAAATTTGCTTGTTTGATGACGCGTTCTAACATTTTTTCATCAAATTCTTCGCCAAAGGCGATATTTTTAGCGATTGTGTCGTTAAAAAGGTAGATTTGTTGGGGTATGTAGCCGATTTTTTGACGAAAATTTTTAAGATTTTGCGCGCTTAATTTTCGCCCATCAACTAAAATCTCGCCCGAATTTGGGGGCAAAAGTCCCATTAGCATATCAACCAGCGTGCTTTTGCCTGAACCACTTTCGCCGATAAAGGCGATTTTTTCGCCTTTTTTTAGGGTAAAATTTAAATTTTCAAAGAGCAAGGGCTTGTTTTTGTAAGCAAAATTCACATTTTTTAGCACTAAATCCTTTTCAAAGCTCACCTTTTCATCGCCTAAATTCTCATCTTTTTCATAAAGTGCGTTATAGACAATGTCAAGCGAGTTTTTATAATACAAAAGGTCGTGGTAGCTTGTGATAATGCGGTTTGCGCTTGGCATAAGGCGGTAAAGGGCTAGCACGAAAAGCGAAATCATCGCTAATGCCGTGTGTATGTCGCTTTGCCTTTGCCAGATGAGCGCTACTACGATAAAAACAAGCACGCAAAAGCCCACAGCTTCTAAAAAAAGGCGCGGAAAGGCGTTGATAGTCTCGCTTGTGATATTTGCACGCGAAAAGGCAAAGCTTTGCTCGCTAAAAAGGTGCGCGACACTTTCTTCTTTGCCTTTAAGTTTGATGAATTTAAAATTGTTTAAATTTGTGTTTAAAGTCTCAAAAAACGCACTCATCGCCACTTCTCTTTTTGCGCCTGCTTTTTTCATCATCGGCGAAAGCACACGCACTAAAATAAGCGCATTTGTAAGCAAAAAGACGCTCAAAAAGAGCGTGATTTGATAATCCACCACAAGCATAAGCGCGTAGATGAGCGCGACTACAAAAAGCTCGCTCATCATCAACAAAAAGCTCGCAAGCATAGTGCTGAGATTAAAGGCTTCTTGCGTGATGGTTTTAAGCAAGGCAGAGTGCTTTTGGCGCGTGAAACTCTCATAGTCTAAATTCAGGTATTTGCGAAAAAGGCGCAGGGCAAAAAGATGATAACGCCCCTTTGAAAAGCGCGCTAAAAGGTAAAAATAAAGCGCGTTTAAAAAGGCTCGCAGCACATAAAAAACGATGAGCAAAAGCCCAAAATACGCCACTAACTCATACTTTGGCAAGTTAAAAAACTCATCGATTTGCCTTAAATAAGCATTGCGTTCAAACAAGCTAAAATCGCTCGCCACGCTCACAAAGGGCATTATAAGGCTTATGGCAAAGCTTTCTATGAACGAAATCAGCACGCTAAAAGCCAGCAAAGCATAAAAAAAGCGTTTATCCTGCAAACTTAACACGGCAAAGAGTTTTTTGAGCATAACTTACTCCAAAATATCTTGCATTATATAACAAAAAATCATCATAAAAGTCTTTCATTTTGCATATTAGACAAATAAAACAATGTTTGTTCTTGCAATTCTTTATCTTTAAGCGAATTTATTGATTGATTTTCATCAAATAAGCCTAAATTTAAAACTTTATTTGTCAAATTTGTGATAAGTTTGATTTTTTGCGTGTCAATATCTTTAATGTTTTGTGGCACAACAAAATATGCTTTCAAATCCTGCCAATCACATTCTCTTAAACTTATCACTTCATTTAAATGAAAGCTCACAAAACACTTGCCAAGTTTAGATAAGAAAGTCTCTTGTTCTATTTTTTTGTGAGCAATTTGACAATATATTTCATCTTTTTCAAAGCCTATAAATTTACGCCCCAATCTTTTTGCCGCAAGAGCACTTGTTCCCGTGCCTAAAAAAGGGTCTAAAACAATGTCGTTTTCATCGGTTGCCATTAAAATAATGCGTTCTAATAAAGGAATGGGTAGCTGACAAGGATGCTCGTCTCTGTATTTTGAATGCCTGATACGATGAATATCTGTCCAAACATCGCTACACAGCGGTCCAAAAGGATGTAAAATACCTTTTTTGCCACCATAATCTTTAACCAAAACACCCTTTCTGTCGCGTTTGTGGGGATAGCGAATTTCTTTAAATTTGCCTCTATCATCGCTTTTTGAATAAAACAAAATTCCATAATGCGCAGGTTGTAAAGTTTTACCCATAGGTGCAGTCATCGCCTCCCAGCTAATCCAATGCCTAAATACAGCTTTTTGATTAAGAAAACTTGCATAAAAGGTAAGCCATTTGGGGATATTGTGCAAAAAGATAAAGCCACTTGATTTAAGCACTCTTAAACACTCATTTATCCATAATTCACACCATTTTATATACTCCTCTTGTGCGAGCTTATCTTTGTGCGAGTTGTATTTTTTCTTTAAATTAAAAGGCGGGTCAGCAAAAACGCAATCTACGCTGTTATTTGGAATGCTTTTAAATAAATCCAAACAATCACCTTGCAAAATTTGATTTATAGGTAAATTATTTTGCATTTTTGCCCCTTAGAAATTTGAAATGAAATTTTCAAAGCGCTCTAACTCACTTTGATGAAAGGTAAAAACTTCATCATAGGCTTCTACCATTCTAATCAAATCTTGTTTTCGCACATACCAACCGATACCATCAACAAAGCCGATAAATTTTGCTTTTGGATAATGTTTTTTGATAAGATTACCCACCATAATCTCAGTTTTTGCCTTATCGCCTTGCCCTGAACTTGTCGTGCTTAAAAACGAGCTTTCTATAATGATTTTTGGATTTTGTTTATTTGGGATTATAAAATCCATTGTGCGCTTATTTAGGCTTTCATTTACACTTAAAAATGGCAAATCTCCACTTTCATAGCTAATATGCAATCTTTCAAAAAGGCTTTTAAGGCTGGATTCTGGATTATTATCCATTGCGCCAGAGTAGCTACCCTTTTGACGGTAGCGGATAAGCGTATCAAGCATAGCATTAGAATCAAAGTTGATTTTTTGTAAATTTAGCTTGTTTAGCTCAAAAAGTGGCAGAGTTTTAGCTAAAAACGGATTTGAAGAGCCACGAAAAAAGAGATTAACTAAACCTTTGGCAAAATATGAATTTTGTTTTATAAGGCTTTTTAGTTTTTTATCGCCCCATTCTTTTATCTCGCTATTTTCTTTACTTTTGTGGTTTTTATCCCATTCTTGCAAACATAAAAGTGTAGATAAATCTTTATCTTGCACAATGCGTGCTATGGTAATAACGCGCTTTAAATTCTCATTAGCCACGCCATTTAGCACCAGCAAGGCTTCTAAACCAAACTCATTTTCCATAATGAAATTAACAAAAATTTCCTCTTTGCAACCTTTATTTTTGATTTCATTTTGCAAATTTATAAGCAAGGTTTTTAAAAGATTTATCGTATTTGCTTCGTAATGAACTTCAAATTGCGGGTTAGAAAAATAAAAGGTATTTTTCTCAATCACTCTCTTATATTTTTCATTCATCATTAGTCCTCAATCATTTTAAAAAATTCTACCCCAAATTTCTTAACGCCAAATCAAGCCACAAATTTAGCTCATCAACTCCCATTCATAAGCACTTTTGCATATCATTTCAAGGTTGTCAAATCGCGGTTTCCACTCGGTGAAAGATTTGATTTTAGCATTATCGGCGATTAAAACGCTAGGGTCCCCAGCCCTACGATTCGCCATTTCCACGCTAAAATCCACCCCGCTTACCCTTTTCATCGTATTTATCACTTCTTTTACCGAAAAGCCGTGTCCGTAGCCCACATTGAAAACATTGCTTTCACCAGCATTTTGCAAGTAGTTAAGCCCTGATAAGTGCGCACTTGCAATGTCATCAACGTGGATATAATCCCTTATGCAAGTGCCGTCCTTTGTCGCATAATCATCGCCAAAGATAAACATTTTCTCGCGTTTGCCCGCCGCACATTCAGCCGCCACCTTAGTTAAAAGCGTGGCTTTTGGGTAGTTTTGCCCGATTTGATAGCTCATACAAGCCCCAGCGACATTAAAATAACGCAAAATGCAGTGCTTAAAACTAGGATTTGCAAGGCTTGCATCGCGCAAAACCTCCTCGCTCATCAGTTTGCTGCGCCCATAAGGGTTGATAGGCTGTAAAGGGCTTGTTTCGCTCACGCTTTCAGTTTGCGGTTCGCCATAAACAGCGGCTGTTGATGAGAAAATAAACTTATTTGTGCCGTTTTCTAGGCAGGTTTGAATCAAATTTGAAGTGTTTGCGGTGTTGTTAAGATAGTATTTAAGCGGATTTTGCGTGCTTTCAAACACCTCAATACTCGCCGCAAAATGCACCACAGCATCAAATTTATGCTCCTTAAAAAGCCTTTTTACTCCCGCAAAATCGCACAAATCCTGCTCGAAAAAGCTAAATTTTCGCAAATTTTGCAAGGCATCAATGGCTTTTTTGCTGCCCTTGCTGAGATTGTCAAGCACAAAAATCTCGTGGTTTGTTTCTAAAAACTGCTTTAAGGTGTGAGAGCCGATATAACCAGCTGCACCTGTGATTAAAATTTTCATTCTTTATCCTTTTTCTTTTTTGTGGCTTTGGTGTTTTTTGCGCCTTTTGCGCCCAAACTCAACGCCCCACTTTGCACCAGCTCATCAAAGCTTGGTGCGTTTTCATCAGGTTCATCATTTGCAGCCAAAGTGTTTTGGGCTGAATTTTGTGCCATCTCATCAGCGTTTTGATTTGAATTTGCTTCATTTTTATCATCTTGGGCTGAATTTTGCGCTGAATTTACACTCGCTTTTTTTGCATTAAAGCCTAAATTTTCATCATAAATGCCGTTTATGATTTTTTCGCTTTCGCTTTCACAGGCGTTTGAAAAGATTTGCACATAGCCTCGCTCGCTTTTGTGAGCCTTTATATACTCGCTCATCAAGCTAAGATAGCTCAAATAGTCCTCTTCGCTCAAATTTCCCTTAATAAGCTCGTATTTTAGGAAAAGCATATAGGTGTTAAGCGTGTCGCTCTCGCAATACTCGTGGATTTTGTCAAGTTTATCGGCGTAAAAAAGCCGCATTACCTCATCTCCGTGCGTGTCATATTTGCCCGGCAACCCAGCCATAGTGCACACCGTGTCAAGTCGCACGCCACGCCACGCGCCAAGACTTTCAAACAAATCGCAATGCCTTTGCTCGTTGTAGCGGGTTTTGTAGTTGTTCCACTTGTCTGTGATAGTGTCTAAATAAGCATTTGCTCTTATATTGTATTTAAGGGCGCGCAGCACCAGCACGGGCATATCAAAGCCCTTGCCGTTAAAGCTCACAAGGCGCGGCTCGTATTTGTTGATGAAGGCGAAAAAATTGCCTATCATTTCGCGTTCTGAATTGCCCTCGATTTTATTGACCTTGATAAATGCGCCAAATTCATCACAAATCACAGCGCAAATGCTGATAATGCAGTGAAAAGGCAGGGGCAAAAACTCGTTGCCACTTTCATCTTTTTGCGCTGCAAGTGCCATTTTGCTCACGCTTTCATCATCGCCCTCAAAGCCATAAACACGGCGTATCAAAGCCACATCAGGCACGCTCTCGCAGTCAAACACGCAGATATAATTTTTTTTCTTTGAATTTTGGCTCATTTTTTGCCTTTTGGTTGTAAATTTTCGCTATGATTATAGCTAAATTTGATATAAAGTTTGCAAATGAAAATTGCCATTATTCGACTTTCAGCACTCGGGGATATTATACAATCAAGCATTGTTTTGCAGTTTATTCGGCAAGCGCACCCAAATTCAAGCATAGATTGGTTTGTTGATGAAAGATTTAAGGGCATTTTAGAAAAGCACCCACTCATCAACAAACTTTATGCCCTGCCTTTAAAGGATAGAAAAATTTTTAAGGTTTTGCAAATCCTGCTTAATGCGCGCAAAAACCGCTACGACATAGTTATTGATTTGCAAGGGCTTTTAAAATCAGCCGTGATTGCTAAAATGGTAGGCGCAAACACCTTTGGCTTTGATAAAAACAGCCTTAAAGAAAGCCTTGCAAGCCTTTTTTATAGGCACAAAAAGGCTATGAAATACAGCGAAAATATCATCTTGCGAAATGTCGCTTTAACAGGCTTTGCGCTGGAAAAAGACTTTGGCAAAGATGACATTTTAGGCAAAGAGCCTTGTTTTGTGGCTGATGAGCGCGTAAAAGATAAATTAGCCTTAAAATTTGACTTTGATTTTGAAAAAACAAGCCCAAAAATTCTCATTCACACAGGCTCATCATCGGCAAACAAAAACTACCCAAAAGAACGCCACTGCATACTTTGCGCCTTGTTGCTCGCTCGTTATAAAAGGGCAAAAATTATCCTTGCTTGGGGAAATGAAAGCGAAAAAAAGGCTTGCAAATTCATCATTAAGGATTGCGCCAAAGCTGGCATAGTGCTTGCTCCAAAGCTCTCTTTGCCCCAACTCATAGCACTTAGCTCAATGTGTGATTTAATCATCGGCAACGACAGCGGTCCTACGCATTTAGCCTTTGCGATAAACAAGCCCTCCATAACGATATTTGGAGCGACTCCAAGCTACCGCAACGCCTATCAAACGCCCATAAATAAGGTCATCGACAGCGGCAAATATATCAGCGACACCAAGCACATAGATAAGAGTGATTTTTGCATACAAAACATAGACGAAAAAGAGATTTTTACGCTTTGTGAGGGACTTTTGAAATGAAAGTGGTTGATTTGCTTTATCTTTTTTTGTATTTTTGCTTAAAATTTTTCGTTTTCATTTTGCCAAATTCAGCCTTAAAAGCACTTTCAAAGGGTATCGCGCGCTTTGCGTATCTTGTAAATTCAAAGCACCGAAAAATCATCAAGGCAAATTTGTGCTTTTGTTTTCCGCAAAAAAGTGAGTTAGAAATCACTCAAATCACAAAGGAAATTTATGAGAATTTCGCTAAATTTGGCTTTGAGTTTTTAAAACGACAAAACGCCACGAAAGATGAGATAAAAGAGCTTGTAAGCATTGATGAAATGGACATTTTGCAAAGGGCATTTGAGTCAAAACGCACCATAGTTTTCATCACGGCGCATTTTGGTTGCTGGGAGCTGATACCTTTCATTTATGCGAGCTATTTTGGGGCTATTTCTATCGTTACAAGGACGCTTGATAGTGCTTTGATGAACGATTTGCTCATCAAAAACCGCACCAAAAACTTTGATGTCGAGCTTATCGACAAGGTAGGCGGGGCTAAAAAAATGCTTTTAGCCGTTAAAAAAGGGCGCACGCTGGGCATTTTGCCCGACCAAGATGCCGCAGATAGTGAAAGCGTGGTTGTGGAGTTTTTTGGCAAAAAGGTAAATTGGAACTGTGGGGCGAGTGTGATTGCTAAAAAAGTGGGTGCAGTTTTGTTGCCAGCCTTTGTGTATCAAAAAGGGGACAAATACGCCGTGCGTTGCTTTGAGCCTATGGACGCAAGCACGCACAGCAAGGAAGAATTAAGCGCGTATCAAGCCAAATGCTGCGAAGAAATCATCAGCTTTCACCCCAGCGAGTATTTTTTCTTTCACAAACGCTTCAAACGCTTTTATAATGAAATTTATGAGTAGATTTGCTTGCATAGTGAAATTTATGAGTGAATTTGTTTGCATAGTAAAATGTATGAGTGAATTTGTTCGCACTGAAATCATCTTAAATTTACCCTTTCGAGCCGTTTTTGCAAAAACGGCGTGGTAATCCACGAATTTAAACGCAAATTTACCTTTGGATTGCCACGAATTTGCACGCTTGCGCTTTGCAAATTCTCGCAATGACACCACTCCAAAACCACCCCAAAAAACCCAAGCCCACCACAAAAATTTTTTGTTTGTTATACCGACAAAGTCCTTGTCATACTGAGGGTTAGCCGAAGTATCCATAAAATCAAAGTGCGATTTTAGTGCTTTAAGACATATCTTAAATTCTATGGATTTTTCGCTACACTCAAAATGACAAAGTCCTTGTCATACTTATAAATTCTTTCGCATTGACTTAATCTTTATTATAATAACTGCTTTGTGTCATACTGAGCCTTTGGCGAAGTATCCAAAAAACTATCGCATTGTCATACTGAGGCGTTAGCCGAAGTATCCACAAATTTAAAGTGCAAATTTACATTTTAAAGTATGGATTTTTCATCTTAATTTAAAGTGTGCCTTAAATTTCTTTGGATTTTTCGCTAACGCTCAAAATGACAATGGAGGTTTTTCGCTTTGTGCGAAAGCTCAAAATGACAAAGGTGTGCCGTCTTTGCAAGTGGATTTTTCGCTGTGGCTTGCGCCTTGCAACCCGTTGGGTCGCCTTTTGCAAAGGCTCAAAATGACAA
>OLGZ01000249.1_pt1 | contig 48411 bp, 50 predicted proteins | sample 1605981 | NCBI WGS metagenome assembly OLGZ01 (sample SAMN03283291) | human gut metagenome | biome: human-associated habitat; material: feces | host: Homo sapiens | place: Peru | collected 2012 | reverse complement strand
TATTAGATGATGAAAAAGAAATTGCAGATTTAGTAGAAGTTTATTTGAAAAATGAAAATTATAATATATATAAATTTTACGATTCAGATGAAGCAATAAAATGTATAGATACAGTTAAATTAGATTGTGCAATATTAGATGTAATGATAAAAGGGAAAAATGGATTTGAAATATGTCAATATATTAGAAATAAAAAACTAAACTTTCCAATTATAATGCTAACAGCAAAAATTGAAAATCAAGATAAAATTACAGGACTAACATTAGGTGCAGATGACTACATCACAAAACCATTTAATTCTCTCGAATTAGTTGCCAGAGTCAAATCAGCAATAAGAAGATATAAACAATACAACAATTATAAAACTGATGAAGAAAAGATATATATTGATGGTTTGGAAATATGCAAAGAACAGCATAAATGTTTATTGTATGATAAAGAAATCGATTTAACTCCAATAGAATTTGATATTTTACTTTATCTTGCAAGCAAAAAAGGTGAGGTTGTTAGTTCAGAAGAACTATTTGAAAAAGTATGGAAAGAAAAATATTTAGATAATAATAATACTGTAATGGTACATATTAGAAGGATTAGAGAAAAATTAAAAGAAGATACCAAAAATCCTAAATATATAAAAACAGTATGGGGAGTGGGTTATAAAATTGAATGATTACAGAGAAATAACTAAATTGAAGAATAATATAGCAACTAAAAGCATTTTAAAAATTCTAGGCTATACTTTTGTTGTGATACTAATATTTTCATTGATTGTAGATGGATTTTATAATGATACAATAGCAAATGAAGTATCGAGTTTTAATAGAAGTTTATATCTATTTTTTGTACGAAATAAAACTATTATGATGGTCATATTTTATATGATTATTTTTATAGGTATTACTTTTATTGTTACAAGAAATATGAGTCAAAAAATGTTAGAAATTATGAAGTCAGTAGATAAAATTATAAAAGAACCAGATAAAGAAATAAAATTATCAAATGATTTAATTTTGTTAGAAAATAAATTGAACAAAATAAGATTAGATTTAATAAATAGTCAAAATGCAGCAAGAGAAGCAGAAAACAAAAAGAACGATTTGATAATGTATATGGCTCACGATTTAAAGACACCTTTAACATCAGTAATAGGATATTTGAATTTATTAACAGATGAAAAAGATATTTCAAAACAATCGCAAGAAAAATACATCAAGATAGCATTAGATAAAGCATTAAGAGTTGAAGAGTTAACAAATCAATTTTTTGAAATAACTAGATATAATATACAAGATATGCCTATAAGTAAACAAAAATTGGATATTCCATTTCTAATAGAGCAGTTAGTTGATGAGTGTTATCCTATGTTACAGGAACGAAATTTAAAATGTAAAATTACAAAACCTGAACACTTATATTATGAAGGTGATGGAGATAAACTAGCCAGAGCATTTGGTAATCTACTAAAAAATGCAATCAATTATAGTTATGAAAATACAAATATAGAAATAAAAATTAATGAAGAAAACGAAAAAATTAAGATTGTTTTTAGAAATAAAGGAGATGCAATTCCTGAATATAAGTTAGAAAAATTATTTGATAAATTCTATCGAGCAGATGAGGCAAGACAAAGCAGTACAGGTGGAACAGGATTAGGATTAGCAATAGCAAAAGAAATCATTGAATTGCATAAAGGAAAAATAATGGCGAAAAATGATGGCGAATATATTGAATTTGCTATTGAATTAAATAATAATATAGATTAAAAGCTAGACATTGTGCTAGCTTTTTCTAACCTTACAAAAATGTAAGGTTATTGTAAGGTAAATCGATGTTTGGAAAATAAAAAATATGATAATATAGATATAACAAAACAAGGAAGGAGTTTTTGGAATGGAAAATGTATTAGAGGTAAAAAACATTGAAAAATACTATGGAAACAAATCAAACTTAACAAAAGCGATTGACAATATTAGCTTTAATGTACAAAAAGGAGAATTTGTTGGAATAATGGGAGCAAGCGGATCTCGGAAAAACAACACTATTAAATTGTATTTCAACAATAGACAGAGTTACAGCAGGAAAAATAATAGTTAAAGGGCAGGATATTACAAAATTAAAAGGCAATAAGTTAAATAAATTTAGAAGAGAAGAATTAGGATTTATCTTTCAAGATTTTAACTTATTAGACACTTTAACAGCTTATGAAAATATAGCTTTAGCACTAACAATTCAAAAAGTAAATGCACATGAAATTAATAGAAGAGTTAAAGAAGTTGCACAAAAATTAAATATAACAGAAATATTAAACAAATATCCATATCAAATATCTGGAGGGCAAAAACAAAGAGTAGCATCAGCAAGAGCGATTATTACAAATCCTGAGTTAGTATTAGCAGATGAACCAACAGGAGCTTTAGATTCAAAATCAGCAAAACAATTATTGGAAAGTTTTGAAGCATTAAATCAAAAATTAAATGCAACAATTTTAATGGTTACACACGATTCTTTTACAGCAAGTTATGCAAATAGAATTTTATTTATAAAGGATGGGAAAATCTTTAATGAATTAACAAAAGGAAATGACACAAGAAAACAATTCTTTGAAAAAATAATAGAAGTTCAGACTTTACTTGGAGGTGAGCTTGGAGATGTTATTTAAACTATCATTTAAAAATATGAAAAAAAGTTTTAAAGACTATGCTATTTATTTTATAACATTAGTTTTAGGTGTAGCAATATTTTATATGTTTAACTCTTTAGATAGTCAACAGGCCATGTTACAAGTATCACAATCACAAAGAGATATTATAACAATGATGATTAGAATGTTAGAATTTGTATCAGTATTTGTTGCAGTAATATTAGGACTTTTAATAGTATATGCAAATAATTTCTTGATAAATCGAAGAAAAAAAGAGTTTGGAATATATATGACACTTGGAATGGGAAAAAGACAAATATCAAAAATAATTTTATTTGAAACAATATTAGTAGGAATATTATCACTAATAGCAGGACTTGTAATCGGAATATTTGCATCACAATTTATGTCAGTATTAGTTGCAAAATTATTTGAAGCAAATATGACAAAATTTGAATTTGTGTTTTCAAAAGGTGCATGTATAAAAACTTGTATATATTTTGCAGTAATGTATCTTGCAGTAATGGTTTTTAACACAATCACAATTTCAAGATATAAATTAATAAATTTACTTACAGCAATTAAGAAAAACGAAACTATTAAATTAAAAAATCCAATTATTTCAATATTAGTATTTTTGATGTCAGCAGGAATATTAGCATATAGCTATTGGAAAGTAACAGCAGGGGTACAAACACTTGATACAGCCGATAAAATATTGCCACCAATATTAATGGGAATAGTTGGAACAATTGGAGTATTTTGGTCTTTATCAGGGTTTATATTAAGATTAGTACAATCAATGAAAAAAACGTATTTAAAAGGAACAAACATGTTTGTGCTAAGGCAATTAAACAATAAAATTAATACAACTGTTGTTAGTATGAGTGTAATATGTTTAATGCTATTTATGACAATTTCAGTATTATCATCTAGTTTATCTTTAAGAAACACAATGCAACAAGATTTAAAAGAAATGACACCGGTAGATATTAATTTATACAAAACAGCAAATTTACCAGAAAAATCAAAAATATATTATGGAAAAGAAAAAGTATATACAAAAGAGCAAAGGGAAGATTCTAAAAAATCAATAGAACATACCTTAACACAAAATGGATTTGATATGAACTTATTAAAAGATGTAGTAGAAATACCAATATATGCAGATAGTAGCATAACTTGGGGAACATTTTTTGGAGATAATCTTGATGAGGTAAAAGCTTTATATCCTATGTTAAGATATGAAACAGCAGAGCAATTTGTAAAAGTTACGGACTATAATAAAATAGCAAGATTATATGGACAAGAAGAATATGAATTAAAAGATAATGAATATATAGTTCTTTGTGATTTTGATAGTATGAAAAATATTAGAAATATTGCACTAAAAAATGGGAATACACTTATAATAAACGGGAAAGAATATAAGACCAAATATAATGAATGTAAGTCTGGATATATTATGATGTCAACAAGCCATGTAAATACAGGAATTATATTAGTACCAGATAGTTGTGACTTAAAAGATGAACAAAAAGAAATGATGTTTTTAGCAGCAAATTATAATGCAAATACAGATGAGGAAAAAGAAAAAATAGAAGCAATTTTTACAAGTAGTAATTCAGGACTTATACAAAATTTAGCAGATAATGGACTTGAAATAGCTGGAATGACAAAAATTGCTATTATAGAATCAAGTGTAGGAATAGCAACATTGGTAGTGTTTATAGCAATTTATTTAGGTATAATATTTTTAATTGCAAGTTCAGCTATTTTAGCACTAAAACAATTAACAGAAAGTTCAGATAATAGGCAAAGATATATTATTTTAAGAAAAATAGGCTGTGATGAAAAAATGATAAATCAAGCACTATTTAGACAAATAGAAATATTTTTCATATTACCACTTATTTTAGCAATTATACATTCTATATTTGGAATACAATTTGCACTTTCAATGATGTCAGGTTTAGCAAGTACGGAACAATTATTACCATCAGTAGTTGCAACAGTATTAATCATTGGAGTAATTTATGGAATGTACTTCTTGGCTACATATTGGGGTAGTAAAAATATTATAAAAGAAGAACAGTAAAAAAGATGATAAAGTCACTTACTTGTCATTTTCGATATAATATAATTAAGTTAATAAATAGATGTAGTATAAATTGAAAGAAAGAGGTGGTAATGATGAAAATATTAAAAAGAATAATTTTTATAGTAGTATTAATTTCGATGAGTATAGCACTACTAAGAGTTATCTGAAATATCAGCAGCTAATAGACTAATGGATAAAGTAGTTATATATATAGTAGTATATGGAAGAATGGATTATTTAAAATTAATGGAAGACTAAAAATCTTCCATTTTTTCAGCGGATATAAAAAAACTTTGAAACCCTAGAGCCACAACACACAAAAAATTACTATGTGCCTATTTCATTTTAGACAACCTGAAAATTCAGGAAAAATGGGAGAGTAGGAGAGAGGGGCTGTTTTGAAAAATTAGAAATTTAAAAAGAGTTTTTTAAAATAACAAATTTAATTTCAAAACAAGTTTTGTAACTTCTCTAAAAATCTATATAATAATTTTACAAAACAAAATCATAAAAATTAAAATATCTAAATTAGTATAAAAAAATTTTTTGTTAAAATAAATCAAAAATAATTTTGTGCAAAGTTAAATTTATAAATTTTATTATTTGCATATCAAAATCGTTTTTAAGGCATTTTTATATTAAAGTTAATAAGTTAATCATTTATGATTAGTTACTCAATAATATGAATTACACATAATTTTATATTAATAATGTAAAAATACTGATTTTAATAGACTACAAGAAAATTACAAAAAAGTGTCAAAAAAGCAACGCACGAGAATCGATTTTAAGACGTTTTTATTTTTAAGGCATATAGTTTGTTGTCTGTAAAATAGGCTAAATACAGCGATATAAAGGTTTTGCAAATTTTGATGAAAAAATAAAAGAATTATATAGAAAAATATTTAGATATAAATAAAAAGTTATAACTACAAACATTAACACATTAGAATTAAATTTAAGACAATTTATTAAAGAAATAATATAAGTTTTAAATAATAAGCTATAAAGTGCTAGAACAGCTAAATATAGTAATAGATAGAAGAGCACCAATAGAGGCAGTCAATATATTTTACCCCTATGTCTTTTTGCACAAAACTTTGATTTTGTGCAATGTTATGTAGAGGTATCTAGGGTGGTTACGTCGTACCACCCTACTAAATAATTTTAATTACAGAGTAATTATTTTACCATTTCATTCCTTTTCTTTTTACAATATTTATAATAACATTTCCAATTTTCACAGTTATCACAATTGTATTTTGCTTTCTTAGCTTCTGACTCACTAATTCTATTAGTAATAAAAATATCATACATACATTGAAGAAATGACCCAACAACTAAAATTAAAAACATTTTGCTATTCATAAAACACCTACTTTACTATATTATCTATATCATAATGATAAAATACTACTTGCCCGCTTTTTCTCAGTGCTACAACCACGCTTTCTGCCTGTAAACACTTAAAAACATAGTTCTTATAAACTGAATATGTCCTATTATTAGCTGTTACAAGTATTACATACCTTTCTTTGTGTTTCCTACTGTCCAGATAAAGCTCTGGTACTATATCGTAAATATTCATAAATCCTCCCGACTAATGCCAACGTACTAATTCATTCGGCATTAAATAATGAAATACCGTTCGCCTTATAACTTCGTCTGCTGTTTTCCTGCTAAATCTTACACGATGACCGCCTCTTAACAAGCCTTGTATCTTTTCTTTATATCTCCTGCTTAAATCGTCTATCGGAAAACCTGTCTGCACAGCATACAGCAATGCGAACGTTGTCTTATCTTTATAATCACTTAACGAATATATATAATCATTCGTATAAATTTCTGGAAATAAATCCTCAGGCAATTTAAAGAGCTTTATATCTATAAGTCTAAAATCTTCAAATTGTATAGATACCTCTACCCTAGTCAGTTCATTAACATTCTTTAAATTGCTTTCTTTTTTCTTGTTATATATTTTAATACGTCTGTCGCCTGTACCTATATAATACGTCTTGTCATCATACCCATTTGAAATTGACTTCAACGTTCTCTTACCAGTTTTACTTAAAATTAAATCTAAGATATTAATTTTAAGGTCAACTGCTAAGTCTAAGCTTCTTAGATACCAGTCTCCAGACATACCTAAAATATGCAGTAATAGTGGAGCGTCTTTTATCTTATTAGGATTAAATTCAACGGTTAAATTATACTTTACATCATTCTTAAAGAACTGAAGTTTCTCGTTATTACAATGAAATCCAAAATAAAAGCTTCTCCCCTCTTCCAACTCTATAGTATAGTTATATTTGAAGCACATAACTCTATCACTTAACCACATTTTCTTGACTTTATTTTTATACACTGAATTTATTAAAAACTCTAAATTACTAAACTCTCCATACGTTATATACGTCTTTAATCTAATCATATCTACAGAGTACACCATATTATTATCTTCTATACTCTCTAAATACATGTTGTTTTTCTCCTATTTTAAAGGTCAAACAAAGGTCAAACTTTTTAATTTTTCATAATTAAAGTGTAAACCTCTATTAAACCCGTATGGCTGTTAGGCTGAAAGCCTATTTTACACTCAATAACGATGTAATATATTACACTAAACCCCGCTTGTTAGAAGCGCGGGGTTTTATCTTCCGTTCACGAAATGGCTTCGCCATTTCTCTATCACGCTGCGCGTGATTATCGCTTCGCTCTTCAATTAAACAATCTACTAATCTAAAAGTTATCATCATCGCCTGCATTTGAGTTATCGTCACGTTCTAGCATGTGCATTTTCTCTCTTTCCATTTGGATTCTTTTTTCTTCAATTCTTTTCTTTAAATTAAATTTATAATCAAAAAAATTCTTAAACTCAATCTTTCTAACATGTTTTAACACAATATACTCAATTATATCAAATACCAAATAACCAATCCAAAAACCCAATAAAACCATATAGTACTTATTCATTACAAATCCTCCTATTTCTTAAAATTAAATACAGTATTAATATCTGCTACAACATTACTATCTTCTTTGAATCCTACATCTTTAAATCTATCTATAACTTTATATGTATCGTAACAATCTCTAAGTTCTTTATCATGTACGAAGAAATACCAACCACGATATTTAAACTCTTGTACATTTCCTTCGCTATCTAAAATTGGCTCAAACCTACGAACGATTGTAAGGGCTCCGAGGAGCGTAGTACACCTACGCACCTCGGTAGCCTGAGAGCGAATAGCCTTGGCTAGTAAATAGAAATTTTGAGAAGTACCGAGAATTATACGTCTATTCTTTCTATTTTGTGTGATGACAGATAACATTTCTGGGGGAAAATTTTTACTATCATTTGAACTAAACCAATTTTGCAGTTCGTCCATAACAACTATTACACCATTAATGCCATTCTTATAATTGATTAAGGTTCGCCAACTTTTAAGCTTAGCATCTTCATACTTATAACCAATATTCGTAATACACTTAGCAAGAGGAAATTCCTTCTGCATACGTCTTGCAAACTCTATCATACCAATACTTTTTCCTGCACCTTGACGTCCTTCAAATATAATGCAACCTTGATATGAAAAAAAATCCGGTTCTCTTTCAAAGTAATCATCTACATATTGACGTGGCAGCTTAACAAATACCTTATAAAAAAATCCTTCTTTCTTAATATATTGTCTAGTACCTTTCTTTAAACGTTTACCTTGACATAGCCTTAAAACGAACCAAAAGGCACATAAAACAACAAAAAGAGCAATACATACTAAAATTATATACAAAGGATATTTTAACAGTTCAAAAAGCATTTTGAACATAGTAGTAAACATATTAATCATCGTGCTTACCTCCAATACCAAAATCTCTGTCTATATAATAATAAATTTGCTCATATAAATCGTTGAGCTCATCGTTTAAACAAACATACTTATAAAAAAGCATTGCAAAACCAATAACCACAACAATAAAAAATATTATAATAAAAATTAACATCTCAAATCTCCTGACTTTAAAATTAATTAACCACCCATAGTTGGGATAAATCCTTTGATCAACCTTATCAAAGCTAAAGTAATCCTAAAAGTGAACAAACCAACAGTCAAAGAAATCAAAGGCGTTAGCTTACTCCACGGCAGTACATAAGCAATTATTTTAATAAAAGAGCTTATAATTGGAATACTTGAAAAAAAATCTACACCAATATTAAATACTGAAAGAGGAGCAAGTAAAACGTTCAAAACACCTTGAAAAACCAATAAAACGGCATTCGTTATCATTGTTTAGGCCCCCTCTCAATTTTAGAATCAATACTATTAATAGTATAAACAGCACCTGAAGCACCATTTATTATTCCAGTAACATTTAAAAACAATCGCCAAGCGAAAAAAGCATAAGCAAAACAAGTAATTACAACATCACCATATTGCTTAAATGGAGCATACCAACTCAAATCTATAATCTTAACATTAGCCTCTCCGGTATATTTTGTTTTTCCGATATTAACACTAATTGATGGAGAAGTACCCGAATCGCCCATCAAATTATCTAATACGTTCACAGTTGACTTTATAGTATCTACAAAAGCAAACTTTGACTGTATAGCACTAGTCATTGACGACAATCTCTCATCACTAGGTACAAATAGTATATTAAACAAATCCTTGAATAAATCAACTATTACTTTACCTATAAAATTATCACTAAATGGATTTAAAAAACTTAATATATCAGCTAATCCTTGAATAATCTTTTTAAGTATAAAATTATCACTCAATGGATTAAGCCAATCAACTATACTTACAATGCCTTTTACGATTGACGTAAGAAAGTTTCCAACATTTTCAAACCCTTTCGCAATCCAACTAAAAACACCACTACTACTAAAATCGTTGGAAGTAGTGCCACTATCTCCTGGAGTACTTGGCTCATTTCCACTTTCTCCACCGACTGAGCCACTATAGGCAGTGGAGTCTTTGGAAAAAAAATTTTACCGTTATGGTCATAAATTTCCATATTGGTTGATAAAATATCGCTATAAGAACCAACTACAAAATCTTGTGTATAATTAGCTTCAATAGCAGAACCAGTCATTGCTTCTTTGTCTGTAAAATCTTTATTACTTATATTAACTTCAAAATGCATACAACGAATAGTTCCAGTATTATCTAAACTTTCTATAGCTTTTATCTCAGTTAAATCTGTAGAATTATCAAATAAAACTAATTCAGTATTATCATATATTGAATAATAAAAAATAATATAATTACCTCTTAATACAGCGACATATTGACGATTACTAAAATCAATATTCAAATTAGGTAAATAAATTTTCTTACCATAATAGTCAGACTCTGGATTATTACAATTGAAGACCATTAAAGTATCTTCAGTTTCTGCATTACAAGTAATACAAAATGAAACAAGCACTACTAATAATAAAAGTATAAAAACAATTTTTTTATTTTTCATAAATTTTTCCTTTCTTAAAATAAAATGGAGTAGACACATAATCTACCCCACAAACAACTAGGCAGCATGTAACATTGATTGAACGAATGCTATACCTTTTCTTATTCCAATAAATGTAATCATTACTGGAATTGTGATTGGTAATAAGCTTGTTACTTCTGATAAAACACCAGTAAGCATTTCAGTTGTTACAACTTTAGCTAATACAGCACTTGAAGCTTCCATGATTATACCTCCTACATTTAAACTTTAAAAAGCATATCGAAAAATTTATACGCAAAATAGCAAAGTAGGACAATGACAAAGAATACTATAAAAGACGTGATAACACCTAAGTCAGTGTGAACAGCCTGCATAACTTCTAATAACTCAACTTCATTATTCATACGTTTCCCTTTCTAATGCTTATCTATTTCTTGTCTTCGCCAACAGCAATCACTTGTTTAGGTATTAGCTTGACAGAATTAGCGTATAAATTTATATCGAATACTACTTCACAAGCAGAATATGGCTCAAGATTAAAGAAATCATTTGCCAAGCCATTATTTGACAATGGTATCTTAAACTTACGTTCTGTTGGCTTGCCGTCGACTATTTCGTCCAATTTTAAACTGTACGAACTGTCGTATCTTACCTCTTTACCGTTTTCATCTGTAAAACTTCCAGCCTCTTTTTTCTCGATATAACGAAAAATAAATCTACCTTTACAATTCATAATTCTCTTGTTTCCTTTCTTTAAATTCTCTTGACATGCTGTGGAGGTTGCGTCAAGAGTTACAACCTCACAACAATTACTCCGCTTGGAGTACAAAATAATAATACTCTATATGGAGTATTTTGTCAATACCCAAACGGAGCATTTTATATAATATTTTTGAGGTGAAAAAAATGGAAACAAGATTAAGAGAACTAAGAGAAGACAGCGACTTAACACAACTAGAATGTGCTAAGCTGGCATATATCTCAAAAAATTCATACATAAGATATGAAAATGGAGAAAGAGTTCCACCATTAGACACAGTAAAAATATTTGCAGAATACTACCACGTTTCAATAGATTACATAGCCAAAAGCACAAATATGCCAAAGCCATACCCAAGAATTAAGTAAAAATCACGCCACTTACACTGACGTGATTTGTTATATAGTGCAAATATTATGAAAACAAAAAAATTACTTGAATAAATATTGTAATTCAAGCACTCTCCCCTACTTTTATGTAAAATTTGCACTATATATTTTAGAAATATGTTACAATTTTGAAAATTTTAAGGATTTTAAAAATTGAAGAAATAATTGAAATATGAACAAATAATGAAAAACGTAAACTAAACCGAACTAAAAGCCAAACTTTGATTTTGTGCAATGTTTTATATTTATTATAAATATGGTAGCCCCTATGCTACCTTACAATTTACTATAGCTATTTTATATACTAAATAAATTTAAAAGTCAATACTATTCAATTTTAATATAAATTAATAAAGAATCGTTTTATATTTTGAAAGACGATTCTTTATTATATAAGATATTTTTTTATAGTGTAAAACTTAAAATTTTAGTTTTCTTTTCTCTTTTTTATTTTTGTCATTATATTAATTTTGCTTATATTTAATTTAATTATAATTGTAATATTATTTATAAATGTCTTAAATTCGATTATGATGCGTATCTATTTATAATATTTTTTAATTCTCTCTACGAATTCCTCATTGCTTTTTGTTTCCATCATCTGAGTTATTATTTGTTCTGTTACTTCTGCAACTGGCATACTAGACATTGCTTTTCTTAAAGCAAATACAGCTGATAATTCTTCTGAAGTAAGCAATTTTTCTTCTCTTCTTGTACCAGATTTATTTATATCTATTGCAGGGAATATTCTTTTCTCAGAAAGAGATCTATCTAGATGTACTTCCATATTTCCAGTTCCCTTAAATTCTTCAAATATAATATCATCCATTCTGCTACCTGTCTCTACTAGTGCTGTTGCTAATATTGTTAAACTTCCACCGTTTTCTATATTACGAGCAGCGCCAAAGAATTTTTTAGGTTTATGTAATGCAGCAGGATCAAGGCCTCCCGACAAAGTTCTTCCTGAAGCAGGAACAACTAAGTTATAAGCTCTAGCAAGTCTTGTTATACTATCTAGTAATATAACTACGTCTTTTCCCTGCTCTATAAGTCTTTTAGCTCTTTCAAGCACCATTTCAGATACCTTTACATGATGTTCTGGTAATTCATCAAATGTAGAGTATATTACATCACCCTTTATAGAACGTTTCATATCTGTAACTTCTTCTGGTCTTTCATCTATTAATAATACTATTAAAATTGCTTCTGGGTTGTTTTGAGATATACTATTTGCAATCTTTTTTAGTAGTGTTGTTTTTCCAACTTTAGGTGGTGCAACAATCATTCCTCTTTGACCTTTTCCAATAGGGCATATTAAATCTATCATACGCATCGCATATTCATTAGGTGCGGTTTCTAGCTTTATTTTTTCCTCTGGGTAGATTGGTATTAAGTCATCAAACTTTTTTCTCTTATAGGCTATTTCTGGAGCATCTCCATTTACTTCACCAACAAATATTAATGCTGGGAATTTTTCTCCTTCTCGTGGTAAACGAGCTATTCCTTTAATTTTATCTCCATTGTCAAGCCTGAAACGTCTAATTTGAATAGGCGAAACATATACATCTTTAGGGCTTGATAAATAATTTTCACCTCTTAAAAATCCGTAATTGTCTGGTAGTACTTCTAAAACACCTTCTACAATGAAGTCTTCTTTTGTTGTAAGTTTATATTTTAAATTTGAATCATCTTTTGCATCATCATCAATTTGAAATTTAGCAGCTGCAGTTTCAAAATCCATAGGAGAAGTATTAGTATTGTCTTTTTCTTCCTCAGAATTTTCATTGCTTTTTATATCTTCCTCTACAGAAGGCGATTCATTTTTCTCTGCTTTTTCTGCTTTGTCTAAATTAATTAGTTCTTTAATTAGCTCGTCCTTCTTCATTTTAGTAACATTTTTAAGGCCTTTTTCTTTTGCAAACTGACGTAATTCCACTAGGGTACAGTTTAATAAATCCATTTGTTTTGTCCCTCCATACCCCAAAGGAATTCTGCTTCCATTGGGATAAAATCTTATTTGTTCATATCTATATAAACTCTCTCATTAGGTAAGTACATATCTAGTTTTTCTCTTGCAACTTCTTCAATATATTCTGGCGAATTAACATTCTCTTTAGTTTTAGTTAATTCATCATTTGTCTCCTTAGCGGTTTCTAATTGTTTTGAATATGTTGAAGTTTCTGTTTGATATTGATTTAATGTTTTTTGTTGTGAAATTAGTGTTACAACGAAATATGTTAAGCATATAGCTATTATTATGTTTCTATAAATTTTTTTCATATGATTTCTCTCCATTTTCAACTCTAGTTATATATTTCTACATTTTTGGGTAAAATCCTTTTTATTTTTCTCTTTTTTTGACTTTTTTTCTGTTTTATTTTTATGTATTATGATAGATTTGATATTTATTGTAAGAATTTTAAAAGATTTTAGCATTTTTTTGCGAATAATAGTCCATATCTTTATAATTGGATAAAGTATTATTTTCAAAATTTTTAATATTACATTTTTTATTGTTGTAATTATTAATACATTAAATTTTACAAAATATTTGCTTATTAGTGTAAAATATACTAATAGTCCCAAGATTAATGCTAAAAATATATAGAAACGAAGAGTTCCATTACTAAATATAAATAAAATTATTATTAAAAATATTCCTGTTACAATTCCAAATAATATATCTTCTATATATGTCACAAAATCATTTGTTTTGAATGATTTTCTAAGTATTCTAAATATATCAAAGAATATACCTATTATAATTCCACATAGGCAATATATTAGAAATAAATAGGCTTGATTTTCTGTTAAATTTTTCATTGTTTTCTCCTATTTTATTTAAATATTTTGCCTAAAATTCCAGCATTTCCTGCTTTTTTATTTGGTTGGCTATCACTATAACCCATATTAAATATTTCGCCTTCTATTATAACTTCTGAACTGTCTATGCTTAATTTATTTATTCTTAAATCTTCTCCTTTTATAGTAAGTAGTCCAAATCCCTGAGTCTCAACAATTACAATCTGGTCGTCGAAGCTAAGTACGTCTACTACACCTGTAATTGTTAATTTTTCTCTATTTTCCAAAATTAAATTTTGTACAACATTATTGTTTTGAGGAATATTTTTTCTATCATCCATAATTAATCATGATTCCTTTCCTTTTGTTTGTTCACAATTAATTATATTCATATCTTGTCTATTTTAGAACACTTTTTAAATAACTATCTATAAATCCATTTAAATCTCCATCCATAACGGCTTGAACGTTTCCTGTTTCGTAATTTGTTCTGTGATCTTTTACTAATGTATATGGGCAAAATACATAAGAACGAATTTGACTGCCCCATGCAATATCCATTTGAATACCTTTTAAATCCTCTATTTTTTCTTTATTTTCTTTTTCTTTTAAATTTAAAAGTTTAGATTTTAACATTTTCATAGCCGTTTCTCTATTTTGAATTTGCGATCTTTCAGATTGACAGGTTACAACTATGTTTGTTGGTATATGAGTGATTCGAATTGCAGAAGATGTTTTATTTATATGCTGTCCCCCAGCTCCAGAAGCTCTGTATGTGTCTATTCTCAAATCATCTGGATTTATGTCTATTTCAATATCTTCACTTATTTCTGGTAAGACTTCTACAGAAGCAAATGAAGTATGCCTTCTTCCTCCTGCATCAAATGGAGAAATTCTAACTAATCTGTGAACTCCAATTTCACCCTTTAAATAGCCATATGCATATTCTCCTAAAATTGAAAAAGTAACACTCTTTATTCCAGCTTCGTCTCCATCTAAATAATCTAACTCTTTTACTTCATACCCATTCTGAGAAGCCCATCTTGTATACATTCTGTATAACATTTCCGCCCAATCTTGTGCTTCTGTTCCTCCTGCACCAGGATGAATTGTTAAGATAGCATTATTTGAATCATACTTACCAGATAATAATGTTGATATTTCCAATTTTTCTATGCTATTTTCTAAAATATTAGTTGTATTAAAAATCTCTTCTATTTCAGCATATAAGTCTGAATTTTTTGATATTAGATTTTGTTCATTATTCATTATAAAATTAGACTTTATAAGTTCTACGCCATTTGGCAATTCTTTTATTTCTTCATATACTAAGTCATTCAACTCTAGTGTATATTTAAGATTATCATTTATTTTTTTATAATTTTCAGTTTTACTTTTTATTCCATTTATTTTTTTCAATACTTTTCCTGAATTAGAAGAGTCATTCCAAAATTCAGGATTTGTAGTTTGTTCTTCAAGTTCCTTTAATTGTTTTTCTAACCCAGCAATGTCAAAGAGAACCTCCGATTTCTAATAATCTTTCACTTAGATTTTGTAATTTTTTTGTATTTTCTTCTAAACTTATCATATTTCTCTCCTTAACTCTTTTTTTACAAGCTTATAATCTGGCATATAATATTCTACTAAATCCCAAAATTTTTTCGAATGATTCATATATTTTAAATGGCATAATTCATGTAAACATACATACTCTATTGCTTGTCTGCTATATGCCATCAAATTTAAGTTTATGCTTATTTTTCTTTTAGAAGAACATATGCCCCATGTAGCTTTTAATTTCTTTATTTTGACTTCTAGTGGATATAAGCCAGTTTTTTCTTGAAGGTACTCCATAGCAGACTTTACTTCTTCTTGGGCTATATTTCTATAGTATTTTTCTATGAGCTTTTTTATAGAAAATATCTGAATATCTTTTGAAGAATTTTTAATTTCTCTATTTAATTCACAATAGATGTTTTGTAAATCCTTATAAATTTTGTTTCTGCCATTATCTTTATAAATTATTTTTAATGTGTAAAATTTTCCTAATACACTAATTTTATCTCCATCTTGATAATTAAATTTAGTATTCATAAGGCTTGCTTGTTCTTGTTGTTTTTTGTAGATCCAATTAGCTTTATTTTCTAGCAAATTTTCTATATAGTTATTCTCTGCTTTTATTGGAGCTTTTACGATTACTTTTCCATTTTTTATTTGAATATATGTATTTTTTATTTTTTCTCTTATTAGTGTATATTCTATTCCATTATATGTTAATTGTTTTGATATTAAATTTGCCACAGTTTTTTACCTTTCAATTACGTTTAACATTATATCATACTAGTTGTATTTTTTTCAAATCTTCAATTTTAATTATTTCTCCAGATTGCATTTTGAGTATTCCATTATAATTATCTATTCCTTTTATTATGCCAATTAAAGTCTTGTAGCATCCACCTTGTTTCTTTTTATCCTTTTCAAAATATGTAATTATTATTTTTTGAAAAGGATTTTTTAATATGACTTCCAAACTTTCACTTATTTGATCTTTTTCATCTTCGGAAAGACTAATTTTATTTTCGGTTATTCTGGCTTCTTCCGAGACGGCATCTTCATATCCTTCTAATGCAGAAAAAGGTGCAAATTGTGCAGATCTATTTTCTAAACTCATTCTTGAGTGTTTTGTTGAAACATGGTGTTCTAAATTAATAATATCATCATACTTATGTTCAAAATTCATATTCTAGCCTTTATGCCCTCCAATCTGACCATTTCTTTCAATTGTTGTTGCGTCTTTTTCTAAATCCATTGCCTTTATTATAGCATTTTTACCATATTTGTTTTTTATATTTATAATTGCATTTTGAATATTTTTTTCTTTTTCTAGTTGTATTTTTTCTTCCTTTTGTTTTTTCTCCAATTCTTTATAATTTGTAAATAAATCTATTTGTTCAAATTTATCTTCTTGTTTTTTTATTTCATCTTCTTTTAATAAATTTCCAACAGTAAGATAAATTTTTCTAATAAGTAGATTTTTATTTATAATTTTATCATAAAGTTTTATAAAACCATTACTTATTTGTTTTGTAGAAGAACTATGTTTATCTAGTCTAAATGTTCCATGTGCTGGTTTGGGGACTCTTCTTCCATATCGATCTTCTTTAATTTCTCCTGTATAGCTTTGACTATATCTTGCATTTTTTAAATTTTCTACATCATATTCTATTGTAAGAACCAACATATCTGTAAGATAATTTTTTTCTATCATATCAAGAACAAGTTTGTCTGCCATCTCTTTTATTATCAACTTTGTTTGTTCATAATTATATGGACAATGTAATACCTGCCCAGAGCACAAGCTTTTATTAGCTGGCTTACAAGCTTTTACACTCTTAATTGTAGTACATTCCCAGCCCCAACTATGGTCTATTAATAATTCAGCATTAACTCCAAATAACTTGTAAAGTAATTCTTCATTTTCCGTTGAACACCTTGCCACATCCCCCATGGTATATATTCTGTATTTTTCTAGCCTTTTACTATAGCCCTTCCCCACTCTCCAAAAATCTGTAATTGGTTTATGATTCCATAATTGCTTTCTAAAACTCATTTCGTCTAATTCTGCAATTCTAACACCATACTCATCTGGTGTAATATGTTTTGCTTTTATATCCATTGCAACCTTTGCTAAGAACATATTTGTTCCAATTCCAGCAGTTGCTGTAATTCCAGTGGTTACATATACATCTCTAATCATTTTAGTTACTAATTCTTTTGGAGTTAGTTTGTATGTATTTAAATAATTGGTTAGGTCGCAAAATATTTCATCTATTGAATATACATATATGTCTTCTGCAGATATATATTTTAAATAGGTGTTATATATTTTTGTGCTATATTTCATATAAAATGCCATTCTTGGCGGTGCAATAATATAATCTAATGCTAAATTTTTATTTTTTTGTAATTCTATATCATTATAAGATTTTCCTAGAAATACATTATTAGTAGCAATTCTTTTTCTATAATTATTTATATTCTTAACTTTTTGTACCACTTCAAAAAGTCTAGCTCTTCCAGGTATACCATATTTTTTTAGACTTGGTGAAACTGCTAGACATATTGTTTTTTCTGTTCTTGAATCATCTGCCACAACCAAATTAGTTGTCAGTGGGTCTAGATTACGTTCCATACATTCAACTGATGCATAAAATGATTTTAAGTCTATTGCCGCATAAATTCTATTCACAAAAATTCACCTCATAGATATATGATATCACACTTTATTAGTATTGTAAACATATGTTTGCTATTTTCTTTGCATATAATTTATATACATTTTTTTACTAGTATTTCTAAATTTCGACACTTTATAAATGTTATAGAAAAAAATATTCATTTACAATATTTTATTTATTCTGGAGGGTTAATATAACTTTTATAATAAATAAAAAAAACAGATTTAAGCTAAATTACTAACTTAAATCTATTTTTTATTTTACTTTTATAGTCTATTATTCTTTTGACAAAATAAACTATATGTTTGATTTATATTAGTTTATTTTTTGAATATTTTACTATCCTATAGGTTCTTGCCACAGCAATTCTTATATTTTTTTCCACTTCCGGCAAATGCAAGGGTCGTTCCTACCTATCTTTGGGCTTTCATTTACAACTGTTTTGTTCATTCCGCCTTCTTTTTCTGATATTTTTCCATCAACTAAGTTAATTGCTGTATCTTCTAGCCCAGCACCTGTTACTCTTGTTGTTTCTTTTCTTTCTATTGGACCTTCTTTTTTACGAATATTTAATAGAATTTTTGTAACATCCATTCTAATGTTTTCTATCATAGCATCAAACATTTCTTTTCCTTCTAAACGATATTGAACTACTGGATCTTTTTGGCCATAACCTTGTAGACCAATTCCCTTCTTTAACTCATCCATATTGTCTATATGATTCATCCATTTTTGATCTACAACTTTAAGCATTACAACTCTTTCAAGTTCTCTTAAATTTTCTTCTCCAAATTCTTGTTCTTTTGCTTCATAAATTTGATGAGCTCTTTCTTGTAGTTCAGATACTAAATTATTTCTATTAAATTTGCCTTCTAGTAAACTTGCTACATCAGAAATTCCAAGTGATGTTTGTATATCTTGTAATAGAGCCTCTTTATTTACTTCTTCACCAGGAACAATGTGTGAATCCACAACTATTTCTATTGCAGAGTCTATCATTTTTACAATGCTTTCTTTTAGATTTTTGCCATCTAAAACATCTCTTCTTTGAGCATATATTACTGTTCTTTGAGCATTCATAACATCATCATATTGTAAAACATTCTTTCTTATACTAAAGTTTCTTCCTTCAACTTTCTTTTGAGCATTTTCAACCGCTTTTGAAATGGCTCTTGACTCTATTGGCATATCTTCTGCAGCACCTAAAGTGTTGTATACTCTTGTAATTAGGTCTCCACCAAATATCTTCATTAAGTCATCATCTAATCCAATGTAGAATCTAGACTCTCCTGGATCTCCTTGACGTCCACTACGTCCACGAAGTTGATTATCAATTCTTCTTGATTCGTGTCTTTGAGTTCCTATTATTTTTAGACCACCTGCATCAATTACTTTTTGTTTTTCTTCTTTTATTCTTTCATCATATTTCTTTTCTAATTCTGCAAATTTAGCTCTAGCTTCTAGTATTGCTTTATTATCGGTTTCGTTATGTGCAACAGCATCTTCTATTTCTTCATCAGAATATTTTAGCTTTCTCATCTCTTCTTTTGCTAAATATTCGCTGTTTCCACCAAGCATAATATCTGTACCACGACCAGCCATATTTGTTGCAATTGTAACTGCTCCAAATTTACCAGCTTGAGCTATAATTTGTGCTTCTTTTTCGTGATATTTAGCATTTAATACCTCGTGAGGTATTCCTGCTTTATCTAACATTTTGCTTAATTTTTCAGATTTATCTATTGATACTGTACCAATTAATACCGGTTGTCCTTTTGCGTGTGATACTTTTATATCTTCTATTACAGCATTAAATTTAACGTTTTCATTTTTGTAAATTATATCTGGATAGTCTTTTCTAACCATTGGTTTGTTTGTTGGTATTTCTACAACGTCAAGTTTATAAATTTCTTGGAATTCATCTTCTTCTGTCATAGCAGTACCTGTCATACCAGATAGTTTTTCATACATTCTGAAGTAATTTTGAAATGTAATTGTTGCTAAAGTTTTAGATTCATCATTTACTTTAACGTGTTCTTTTGCTTCTATTGCTTGATGTAATCCATTGTTGTATCTTCTACCATACATAATTCTTCCTGTAAATTCATCTACAATAAGGACTTGACCATCTTTTACGATATAGTCTTTATCTTTTTGCATTATTCCATTTGCGTGAAGAGCTTGATTTATTGCGTGAACTAATTCTGAATTTTCTAGGTCATTTAGGTTTTCTAGGTTAAATTCTTTTTCTGCTTTAGCAATACCTTTTTGTGTTAATGTAGCTGCTTTAGCTTTTAGGTCTATAATGTAGTCATATTTTTCGTTATCTTCTTCTTGTTCGAAGTCTTTATCGTCCTCTTCTATTACTTCTTTAGCTTCCAATTTTTTTACAAAATGGTCAGCTTTTTGGTATAAGTTAGAAGATTCTGCTCCTCTACCAGATATTATAAGTGGTGTACGAGCCTCATCTATTAATATACTATCTATCTCATCGATTATTGCATATTTTAGTTTTCTTTGAACCAATTGGTTTTTATAAATAACCATATTGTCTCTTAAATAATCGAATCCAAATTCGTTGTTTGTTCCATATGTAACATCACAAGCATATGCTTCTTGTTTTTGTTTTGGATTCATACCAGCAATAACAAGTCCAACAGAAAGTCCTAAAAATCTATAAAGATTTCCCATCCACTCGCTATCTCTTTTGGCTAGGTAGTCATTTACTGTAATTACGTGTACCCCTTCGCCTGTAAGTGCATTTAAGTAAACTGGAAGTGTTGCAACAAGTGTTTTTCCTTCACCAGTTTTCATTTCTGCAATTCTTCCTTGGTGTAGTATAATTCCACCTATTAATTGCACATCAAAATGGCGCATTCCTAAAACTCTTTTTGAAGCTTCTCTTACTACTGCAAATGCCTCTGGTAGTATATCATCTAAAGTTTTTCCATTTTTTAATTGTTCCTTGAAGTATGGTGTTTTTGCAATAAGTTCACTATCTGTTAGTTTCTCCATTTCTGGTTCTAAACTATTTATTTGGTTTATTATTGGCATTACTCTTTTTACTTCTTTTTCGCTATATGTCTTAAATAGTCCCATTTAAAATTCATCCTTCCTAGTGTTTTGTATAAATATGTCTTATTTTCACATTAAGCCATTTTATATTTAATTCTGTTTTATGGTGCTATTATATTACGAAACTTTATATTTAGCAAGTAATTTTATATAAAAAAGTAAAAAAGAATATAGTCTAGTTTAATTCGAATTTCTACATCCTTTTTTATTTTAATTATGTATTATAATCATATAAAATATGTTATTATTTACTTTGTGTCTAGTGGTTTTATCTTGTATTAGACTACAAGATAAAAATACAAGTTGCAAACTTTTTATGTTTACAGCTTGTATTTGCGAAGGTTCGCCTTAGTTAAGGACTTCTTTTAGTTCCATACTCTATAGAACCGCATTTGATCTACATCACATTGAGCAGAAATTGTGGCACGACTATTTCTTTCTGCTTCAGAAATAGCTACACTAGGTGAATAGAAGAATAATGGTTCTCCTCCGATTGCAGATGTAATTTCATCACCTGCACCATATTGTAACGCTTCTGTAACTGCGGACACTGTTTTCTCGTTATTTGCCATTTCATCGGTTACGATAATATTGCCTTGGCTGGTAACAAGATAAATCTGATTTGCCATAGCACAATTAAACTGTCCACGTGCGAAAACAACTTCAGAAATTGTTTTGCTTTGTTCTTTAGCTCTCGCTAAAATAGTTGCTGCGACTCCTCTTTGTGCTTGTTCAGAGCAAATTCCCGCTTCTGCATATGTTGTTTTCCTCAGAAGTTCAATATCTTCTTCAGAATATCCATATTGCATTTTAGGTAATTCATCCGAAGTATCTGCCCGTTCTTCCATTACTTTTTCTCCAGTAACCGCCTTTGTTGCATAAGCAACTTCAACTTTTACAGGGTCTTTGCTAACTACATTGATATTAGCTCTTTCTTCCGCTTGGAAACTCTCCGTAACCATAGTAGGTTTTTTCAACCATTCAAGTTTTACATTTTTCAGAGAGTCCATAAAAGTTCCACCAATATAATAACCAGCTCCTATGAACAGTACAATGTCTATAGCAATAAGAATTGCCGCAATTTTTTCCCGATTTTTCATTAGTACAACCAACCTTCCTTTTTTTAATAAGATTATGTTAATTATACCATATTTTTCTTTTAAATGCAAATTCTTGTTTGTATACACTTACAATGCTGCTGATGTTGGAATGTATGTATTATCTGGTGGATACACATATTCATCACTTGGAGTTTTTATCTCTTTTATACTTGTTATTTCTATTACAGGTATTTCCCCGTGATAGTCTCCTTTTGTAATTGTACCTTCTACTTCTACCCACGAACCATTTTCATATTTATCCGCTTCGTTTAAATGACACAAAAATCCAACAACAACTGCCTGCATATCAGAAGATATAATCATTTGTCTTGCAAGAACAAATTGACTATTATCAAAATCGTATAATCTATACACAAAACCTGTAAATTTAATCTTCATTCCTACATATGTATTTATATCTTCGTGAACTGCCTTCAAAACACTAGTATAATTTGCTGTGGATATAACATTTACTTTTTGTCTTAAAGTTTTATCTAAATCACCTGATGTATTTTCATCACTCGTAAAAAGCTTGTATGCTCCTATACCACACATTATAAAAATAATTATAAACAAAATAATCAAAATAATTTTAAATATTTTCTTTTCATTTAATTTTAGGTTAAATACAAACATAAATGCCTCCTTGCATAGTCTTTTATACATACTATGAAGAAAGCATTTAGTTTATGAATAATCTCTTGAAAATATAGACTTCATTACCCCTTTATCTAGCATATTACTATATATGTTTTTCAAAATAATTAAAGCAATTGGTCCTATAAACAATCCTATAACTCCAGAAATTTTAAATCCAGTATACATTGCAATTAATGTAAAAATAGGATGAATTCCAATATGACTGCCTACTATTTTAGGCTCTATTAATTGTCTTACTACAGACATAATAATCCAAAGTACTAATATACTTATTCCGAGTTTTAAATCTCCATTACAAGCAGATATTATTGCCCAAGGAATCATAATCGTACCAGAACCAAATATAGGAAGTGCATCTACAAATCCTATTCCTAATGCATAAAGTAGGGGGTATTTTACATTTAATCCTGCAATTTTAAAAATATATAATCCTATTAATGATATTACAAAAGATATTGATATAAGTGTTGCTTCCGCCTTTAAGTATTTACCTAATACTGTTACTATCTCTTTTAAATGTTTGTATAGCTTCTTTACCCATATCTCTGGTAGATGATGTTCTAGCTGGTCTATCATATACACTTTGTCTGTGCATATAAAATACAAAGATAAAAATGTTACAGCAATATATATTCCTATACTCGGAATAGAAGTTAACCCTTCTATTAATGATTTTACAAAAGAATTTATCCATACAGTTACTGTACTTATCAATTCTTTGCTGGAATTTAATATCATATTTGATACACTTTCTGGTACATTTATCTTTTTGAGTGTTTGACTATTTACAAATTTATTTATCAAATTACTTGCATTTGTAAAATACGTTCCTAAGTTTTCTAGTAAGTTAGATCCCTCTGAAATAATAGTTGCAATTCCCCATATAATTAATCCTAGTATTAGGCCTATTACTATAACTAGCACAATTATACTACTTGTTTTTCTCTTAAACTTGAATTTACGCATCATAAATCGTATTACTGGTTCTAACATTAATGATATTACAAACGCAACTAAAAAAGGCATATAAAAGCAAGCTAATTTAAAGCTTAAATATATGCCTAATAAACTTATTATAAAAATTAATATTTTTCTTAATACCTTTGTCCAATAATTCATATCAATAACCATATAATATTTTACTCCTTATAATTATTGTATGAATATTTTGCCATTTTATACTATATTATTGTGCATTTTGATTATTTGTACCGCAAATGCATTCTATAGTATCACATAAATCGGCTTCATCTACAGACTCATTTCCTGCTAAGTCTCCTAATGTTAATATTCCCACTACTTTATTATTTTCTACAACTGGGATTCTTCTTACTTGTTTATCCGCCATTATTTTTTCCGCTTCTTTAACATCACTATTACAATCACAAGAATATGTGTGAGAAGTCATTATATCGCTTACTTTTGTCTTACAAGTATCCTTATCGCAAGCAACTGCTCTTAATAAAATGTCCCTATCTGTTACAATTCCTACTAATTGTTTTTGGTCATTACAAACAGGAGTACATCCTATATGACACTCACACATCATTTTTGCACAGTCTTGCACTGTAGTATCTGGCTTTACAAAATTAACGTTATTGCACATACAATCTTTAACTTTCATTTTTTACATTCCTTTCTCGGCATAAATTTAAGCTTAAAGCCTCATTTTGCCTTTCAAATTTTACTTTATTATTATGTGCAGTTAAAATCATATGTATTCATTTTTATAATACAAATCTTTGTTTGTAATTCATTTTTTAGAATTTTAAATATTGGTTATGATAATTTCTATTAAGAACTTGTGTTCGGTTTTGCAATAGCTGATTTAATATTAGAAGTCTAATTATATCTCTTAAAAAATTATTTTGTTGCTTATTATTCCTTGCTTGTTCATCTAAACTCATATAAATTTCTTCTGTTAATTGTAATACAACTTCCTTACTTATTTTTGTTGTTCCAATATTTTTACATCTATTTATAACAATTGGATTTAGTTTTAAAAATATATCTGGATATAAATCTATTGTTTCCATATTTGGTTCTGGCAAATTAAAATTTTGTGTGTGATTATACATAGCTCTATTAACATTATTATCTACATATAAATTAGGATTCATTCTTTGAATTGGCTCTCCAATAATGGCTCTCATATATTCATCATAATTACTATACATATAAAAAACCTCCTCATACACTATAAGTATATGAGAAAGGTCTTATTTTGTTACAATTAATTTTTTATGTTTTAGCTTCTATATCTTCTATATCAAAAATATACATTGTAAGATAAACTTAAATAGCTATGTGATAATTTTTTAATTTCTAATAGTCTCAAAAGTATTTTTTGATTATATTGTTTATTATTAATATTCGCTATAAAAATCATAATCTATAACTTATTTACTAGTTCTTTAAATTTTAATCCTCTTTCTACAAAATTTTTAAAAGCATCAAAGCTTGCACTTGCAGGAGATAGTAACACTATGTCTCCGTTTCTTGCTTTTTTATTAGCAATTTGTACAGATTCCTCCATACCACTAGAATGGATTATTTCTATTTTGTCCATTGGCTCATTTTGTTCTTTTAAAGCATTAAGCGTTGCTTCTTCTATTTTTGCAGAAGTAGGACCTGCTAAAATTAAAGTACCAACTTTTTTTGCAATAGTTTCACCTATTTCTTTATAGTCTAATCCTTTATCAGAGCCACCTGCTAAAAGTACAATGTTTTCATCAAAAGCATTTAATCCTGCTATTGTGCTTGCTGGACTTGTTCCAATAGAATCGTTATAATATTTTACCCCATTTAATTCACGTACAAATTCTAATCTGTGTTCTACTCCAGTAAATTCTTTTATTGCTTCTACTTGAGTTTTTGTATCTGCCAATGATTCTGTTGCAGCAATGGCAGCACAAATATTTTCGTAATTATGTACTCCTCTTAATTTAATTTCATTTTTATTCATTATATCTGTGCATTTTCCATCTATACAATGTTTAATTTTTCCATCATTTCTATCATATACATATCCATCTTTTAATTGTTGTGTACTGCTAAAAAATATTGTTTTACCCTTTGCGTCTTTTTCAAAATTTTTAACAATATCATTATCTTTGTTTAACACAACAATTCCATTTTCATCTTGATTTAAGAATATAGATTTCTTTGCTTCTTGATATTCTTCATATGATTTATGAACATTCAAATGATCTGGGAACATATTTGTTACTACAGAAATGTCTGGGCTTACTTTCATGCCCATTAACTGGAAGCTGCTCATCTCTAGTATTATTAAATCATCAGGTTTTACATTTTTCATTTCTGTAAAAATAGGTTTTCCGATATTACCTCCCAAGAAACAGTTATATCCTGCTTTTTTACATATTGAATATATTAATGAAGTAGTTGTTGTTTTTCCTTCTGTTCCTGTAACACCAATTACTTTGCAAGGAGCAAGCTTTAAAACCATTTCTATTTCTGTTGTAAGAATTGCTCCATTCTCAACTTCTCTATGAAGTTCTGGAAGTGTTGGAAGCGCACTCGGTGACCTAAATATAATATCATACCCATTAAGTCTAGATAAATTATCTGATCCGACTTCTACTTCATATCTATAATTATTTATTTTCTCCATAATTTCATCTGATAATACATTATTATTGAAAACTGTTACTTTGGCATTTTTATCATAAAAATAGTCTAATAGAGGTAAATTACTAACTCCCATTCCAATAATAGCAATTCTTTTTCCATCTAAGAACTTATTAAATTCTTCTAATTTCTTATTCACAAAATCCATACTAAAATTTCATTCCTTTCTTGCTTGGCTAAAACACACAACCAAACTCAATTTTTTTCCAAGTCCTTCGCCCAAAAAAGGACGTCCCTATTGGGCGATTTTTTCCATTACTTTTAATGCTGATTCTCTTGCATTTTTGCAATCTGTTACATCTATATCTTGAGTTATACTATATCTTTTATAAAATCCCGCTTCTTCTTGCAATTTGTCTCTAGTTTCTATATGCTTTCTTAATTCTTTTTTTGAGACATGTTTTATATCTGCATCTGCTTTTTCATATTCTGTATATTGTTTTGCTTTTCTTTCAACTCTTGCATCTAAATCAGCTATTATAAAGAAATGATAGTCAAGCTCTGGATAAATTTTCATTAAATCTCTACCAGATATTATTAAATTAAATTGACTTTTATACATATCTATTAGCATTTTTCCAAAAGCATAAAATTTTGCATTATCTGCATCTTTAGCAATAGTAGAAACAGCTATAGAATTTTCATCTGATTGCAAACTGTCTTCATCTATTTTTTTACCTGCAATATATACAACACTTTCTCTATTTTCTATTTTTAGCTCAACTTGTAATTTTTCCATTAATTGCTTAATGTCTAAATGTTGCATTGCCTCTTTATTATGCATTACATTTTTAAAATCTATTCCAGATGTTGCAAGTGCATATACAATTCCTCTATATAAGTTTCCTCCATGTAATATTATACTATTTGGAATTAAATCCAAAAGCTCTCTACAAATAGATGTTTTTCCAGCTCCAACCAATCCTTCTATTCCTATTGTTATATTATTTTTCATTTTTTATTTTGTTCCTTTCAAAAAATAAAAATTTCGTTGTAGATATTTTTCCCTATTCTAATCTACACAGTAATTATATGTATTTTAGTTAGATATGTCAATATACAGCATCTTATTGTTTTACCTAAGAAAATTTTAGAAGGATTACCTTTATTTGGGTTACTATCCTTCTAAATTTTAGAGTTTTTATTGTTTTCTTGATTAAAAATTTTTCTTAGTACAATATTTCTTTGTCTTCAAATTATATCTTATTAAGGTATTTAGCTAAGAATTTTCCTGTATAACTATTTTCATTTTTTACAATATGTTCTGGTGTTCCAACTGCTATTACTTGTCCACCTTTATCTCCGCCTTCTGGTCCTAAGTCTATTATGTGGTCGCAAGTTTTTATTAAGTCTAGATTATGTTCTATTACAATTATTGTATTTCCTGTATCTACAAGTCTTTGTAAAATATCCACTAATCTATGAACATCTGCAATATGTAGTCCTGTTGTTGGTTCATCTAATATATATAAGGTTTTTCCAGTTGCTTTCTTAGAAAGCTCTGTTGCCAATTTCACACGTTGAGCCTCTCCACCAGATAGCGTTGTTGAAGGTTGCCCTAATTTAATGTAACCTAATCCAACATCATACAATGTTTGAATTTTTGATTTTATTCTTGGTATTTTATCGAAGAATTCTAATGCTTCTTCAACAGTCATATCTAGAACATCTGATATTGATTTTCCTTTATATTTTACTTCCAATGTTTCTTTGTTATAACGTTTTCCTTTGCAAACTTCACAAGGAACATAAATATCAGATAAGAAATGCATTTCTATTTTTAATACTCCATCTCCAGAGCAAGCTTCACATCTTCCACCTGGGACATTGAAACTAAATCTTCCCTTGTCATATCCTCTCATTTTGGCTTCGTTTGTACCTGCAAATAAATCTCTTATCATATCAAACACACCAGTATATGTTGCTGGATTTGAACGAGGAGTCCTTCCTATTGGTGATTGGTCTATGTTTACTATTTTATCTATATTATGGAGTCCTTTTACTTGCTTGCATTTTCCTGGTTTTTCATTAGATCCATTTAAGTCTCTTGCAATCGTCTTATATAAAATTTCGTTTACGAGTGTTGATTTTCCTGAGCCAGAAACACCTGTTACACATATAAATTGTCCTAACGGAAATTTTACTGTTATATTTTTTAAGTTGTGTTCTGTTGCTCCAACTACTTCTATAGATTTTCCATTAGACTTTCTTCTTTTCTTTGGAACCACTATTTGTTTTCTTCCACTTAAATAATCACCTGTTATAGAGCCTGGTGTATTTTTTACCTCTTCTGCTGTTCCTTGTGCCATTACATTTCCGCCGTGTACTCCAGCTCCTGGTCCAATATCTATAATTTGGTCAGCAGCATACATTGTATCTTCATCGTGCTCTACAACTATAACAGAATTTCCTAAGTCTCTTAATTTCTTTAATGTAGCAATTAGCTTATCATTATCTCTTTGATGAAGTCCAATGCTTGGTTCATCAAGAATATATAGAACTCCTGTAAGACCAGCACCAATTTGGGTTGCAAGCCTAATACGTTGTGCTTCACCACCAGATAAAGAACCAGCTGGTCTCGAAAGTGTTAAATAATCAAGTCCAACATCTATTAAGAATTGTAAACGTTTATTTAACTCTTGTAAAATTTGCTCTGCAATCATTGCCTGAGTGGGTGTAAGCTCTATGTTATTTATATATTCTTTTATTTTATCTATGGACATATCTGTAAGTTCTTTTATGTTTAAGTCTCCAATTTTTACAGATAAGCTCTCTTTTCTTAAACGTGCACCATGGCATGCAAGACATGGAGATTCACTCATATACATCTCATAGAAACTTCTCATACCATTAGATTTCGTCTCGTTATGACGTCTTTCAAGGGTTGGAATTACTCCCTCAAAAGGAGTAGAATATTTCCTTGTTCCGGCAGCAGATGTGTATTCAAAATCAATTATTTCATCTCCTGTACCATATAGAATTTTATTTAAGAAATCCTTTGGTAATTTTTTAATTGGAACATCTTTAATTTTGACTCCATAATGTTTTGCAATACTTTCAAAGTACATCTTAGCCATAGTATCGCCTTTTTTCATGGTGCTAGCTCCGAAAGCTTTTACACCATCATATAGTGTCTTATCTTTGTCCGGAATTATTAAATCTTCATCAATTCTCATTAAATAGCCAATACCAGTACACTCTGGGCAGGCACCAAACGGATTATTAAAAGAGAACATTCTTGGTGTTAACTCTTCAAAGCTAATGCCACAATCTGTACATGCATAATTTTGAGAATAGATTTTTTCTTCTTTTCCTGGTACATCTATTGTAACTAGGTTGTTTGCATATTTCATTGCTGTTTCAACAGATTCAGTTAATCTTGCACGAATTCCTTCTTTAATAATTAACCTATCTACCACAACATCAACATTGTGTTTCTTCTTTTTATCAAGAGTAATTTCGTCCTCTCCAAGTTCATACATTTGACCATCTATTCTTACTCTAATAAAGCCTGCTTTTTGATAATCTTCTAACTGTTTTGTAAACTCGCCCTTTCTTCCACGTACAACAGGAGCTAAAACTTGAAGTCTTGTCCCTTCTTCAAGTTCTAAAATATTATCAACAATCTGGTCAATCGTCTGTTTCTCAATTTTCTTACCACAGTTTGGACAATATGGCACTCCAATTCTTGCATATAATAAACGCAAATAATCATAAATCTCCGTAACAGTTCCAACTGTAGAACGAGGATTCTTAGAAGTAGTCTTCTGGTCAATAGAAATAGCTGGTGAAAGTCCTTCAATGGACTCAACCTCCGGCTTTTCCATCATTCCTAAGAATTGCCTTGCATAACTAGACAAACTTTCTACATATCTTCTTTGCCCTTCTGCATACAAAGTATCGAAAGCAAGTGAAGATTTACCAGAACCTGAAAGTCCTGTAACAACTACCAATTTATTTCTTGGAATTGTTAAATCTATATTCTTTAAATTGTGTTCTTTTGCACCCTTTATTATTATATTATCATTCATAAAAAATCATCCTTTTATAAAGTGTTTTGCAAAAGTCATTATAGCACAAACAAATTATGTTTTCAATAGTTATTGCAAACTTTTGTTCTTTTTACATATTTATGTGAATTTTAAATTAAAATCACAATATATGAGTTAATACTTTAATATAAAACGTACAATTTTTTCTCCGTCCCCATTATGTATATATATATTTAAGGAGTGTTCTTCTTTTCCGAAGCACACTCCTGTTATTTTTTATTTAGTTTTAATATTGTTTACAGTATTTTTCATAATTTTGTTGTAATTTTTCATAGTTTTCTTGTGATACTGTTATCTTTAATTTAATAGAATTTAGATTCTCATAGTCAATAAGTTTTTTGTTTTTTATATCCTGTAATATATTTTTATACAACATATATCTATTTGTGTCATATGTTACAAGACAATACTGATAGTTTTCGTCATTAGAATTTTTTCTGTTTTCTATTTCTAATTTAGGCTCTATTCCATTCAAATATTTTACTTCAATGTTTACTGTACCTATTGAATTGTCTATAATATATTCATGCTCATAGTTTTTTGTTATCCATAAATTATCAGACATTGGAATTTCTTGCGATAATGTTTTATATTCATTATATTGATTTGTTGAAACATGTTCGAAATTTAAGTATGACCCTATTGCTATTCCTGCTCCTACTCCGCAAGTTATCAAGCCTATTATTGCAATTATAAATATTTTCTTAAAATGTTGTTCTTTGTCTACAATAAAATTAAATACTAATTCCATAAAGCTATAAAGAATTAAGGCTATACCAATTCCAACAAATGCAATTCCCGCGAATATATTTCCATATATAATATGGTACAATGAAACTACTGTGCAACCAACATCAATTACGAATCCTATTACCACTGGAATTACAATAAAAATCATAAATAGTTTTATCATTATTACTATGATTTTTTCAATTACTTTTAGAAAAGCCGGACCAGAATGTTTTGGATCTCTAATAATTATTTTTTCTTTTGGCTTTTCTTCATAGTGTTTATTTTCTGTCTTTTCAATTGGCTCTTCAATACTCTTCTTCGTTGTATTTTGGTCCTCTATTGTTACGTAATAATCTAAATACCTAATTTTTAATAAATGAATAAAAATTATTCCTCCAGCTCCAATCAATATAAGTGTAATCACTTTGCTTAGAATTTTCCATAATATAGGCAGTGGAAGAATTCCATATATTATGTATTCTAAAAGTTTCATAATTAACAACCCTGATATTGATAAGATTACAATTATAAACACCATTTCAAATATAAATTTAATTTTTTCTTTAAATTTCATACTAACAAACATATTATATAGTTTCGTTATGAAATTTAAAAAGTCCTGCATACATACATTTAAATCAATCTTGTTTTTTGAGTCTTCTGTTGAAATGTTGCCTATTGAACCATCGTCCATTAAATCTTCTAAGTGACAATTCAATATTTTACACATTTGTAGCATTTTTTCCATATCCGGATAGGAATTGCCAGCCTCCCATTTTGAAACTGCTTGTCTAGATACACCTAATTGTTCTGCAAGTTGTTCCTGCGATAAATTATTGTTTTTTCTAAGTTTAGGTAATTTTTCGCTAAATCTCATTTTTCTCACCTCCACCTAAATTATAGAACAAATAAGCAAAGTAGCACTACCAATTTTCATTATCTTTTTGTAAACTTTCAGTTGCGTTTCATCTTTTAAACAATTCATCTTACAATTCTATTTCAATTTTTTTATTTTCTGGCAAATTAATCTTTTTATATGTTACTTTACAAGCATCTAATAATTTTCTTGATGCAATATTGTTTTCAGAATTTGCATATTTGTCTGATAAATATATAACTTCTTTTATTCCGGATTGAATTATCATCTTTGCACATTCATTGCAAGGAAATAAATCCACATATATTTTTGCCCCTTCCAAGTCTTTTCTGCTTCCTCTATAATTTAAAATTGCATTCATTTCTGCGTGACATACATATGGGTACTTTGTATTTAAATTTTCTCCTTCTCTCGCCCATGGGAATATATCATCATTAAATCCGTTTGGAGCACCATTATATCCTATTGATAAAATTCTGTTTTCTTCTCCTACTATACAAGCTCCAACCTGAGTAGATGGATCTTTGCTTCTCATCGCAGATAATTTTGCAATAGCCATAAAATATTCATCCCATCCAATATAGTTTTCTCTTTTTACATTATTATTTTTCATAAATCTCTCCTTTTTAGCAATTATATATAATGTGGTTATAAATGTCAATCTATAATGATTATTCTAAGATAAGTGCCATTACAGTACAATCTACAATATATTACAATATATTACATTTTATTACAAATATTTCACTATTATTTTATATTTGAAATATTGTATAAAGTACTTGATTAAATGCAGAAATACTTGTATAGTATTCGGAGTAGCAATTTTAATAGAAAAGCAAAAGTAAATTTTGACTATATTAATGCAATTATATAAATTACTGAGTCAAAATTTATTTTTCAACTTAAAATTTGAATCTAGAAAAAGGAATGTAATTAGAATGGGATATATTAATGTTTATACTGGACCTATGAAATGTGGAAAAAGTCAAAGAATTTTTAATGAATTAAAGAGACAATTGATTGCAGGAAAAAATGTTAAAATTTTTAAACCTTTATTAGATAATAGAGCTGGTGATGATATTATATCTACTAGAAGTGGAAATTCTATTCAGGCTATTAATATTAAGGATATTTCTGAGCTTGAGAATTATGATGCTGATTCTTATTTTATAGATGAATTTCAATTTTTACAAGGTGATGTTTCTACTATTGATAAGATGACAGCTAAAGGAAAAAAATTTTATATTGCTGGGCTTAATCTTACTTCTGAGAAGAAGGTTTTTGGAAAAATGGGTGACCTTTTATGTATTGCCGATAATATTGAGATGATGACTTCTATATGTGAAGTTTGTAAATGTGAAGAAGCGGTTTTTACATATTTTAAAGGTCATAAGGATACAGATATAATGGTTGGAGATGTAGAGTATATTCCTGTTTGTAGAGAATGTTATAATAGACTAATAACCAAGAATTATAAAGATATTTCTATAAAAAAATCGTCTACAAATAATTGTAATCCTGCCCCATTTGGAAAAATTTTAGTAAACGATTTTAAATATCAATATCATTTTTAAATTATTTTAAGGAATTATTCTTTAGTTACCTAATATTTATATTAACTATGAGAATTATTAAAGCAGAGCAATTAAAATATTGCTCTGCTTTATTCTATAATTTCAAAATTTAATTTCTAGCATCTCTACTAATTCTTTATTTTAAAAACATATTAAATCTTTAAAATTCTATTTTTTCTTCTATCCATTTCTTTACTTCTGTAATTGGAATTCTTACTTGTTCCATTGTATCTCTATCTCTTACAGTTACTGAACCATCATCTAATGTATCGAAGTCTATTGTTACACAATAAGGTGTTCCAATTTCATCTTCTCTTCTATATCTCTTTCCTATGCTTCCTGCTTCGTCGTAGTCACACATAAAGTATTTAGATAGCATCTCATATACTTCACCTGCTTTTTCTGATAATTTTTTAGATAATGGAAGTACTGCTACTTTATATGGAGCTAAAGCTGGATGCAAATGTAATACAACTCTAGAATCTCCTTCTCCTAAATCTTGCTCTTCATACGCGTTGCATAAGAATGCAAGTGCAACCCTATCGCATCCTAAAGATGGCTCTATTACATATGGAATGTATTTTTCGTTTGTTTCTGGATCTTGATATGATAAATCTTGTTTTGAGTGTTCCATATGTCTTGATAAATCGTAATTTGTTCTATCTGCAATTCCCCAAAGCTCTCCCCAGCCAAATGGGAATGCAAATTCTATATCTGTTGTTGCTTTACTGTAAAATACTAATTCTTCTGGGCTATGGTCACGAAGTCTTATATTTTTGTCTTCCATTCCTAAGTCTAACAAGAATTTCTTGCAGTAATCTTTCCAAAATTTAAACCATTCTAAGTCTGTATCTGGCTTACAGAAAAATTCCAATTCCATTTGTTCAAATTCACGTGTTCTAAAAGTAAAGTTTCCTGGTGTTATTTCGTTTCTAAATGCTTTTCCAATTTGAGCAATTCCCATTGGAAGTCTTCTTCTTGTTGTTCTTGCTACATTCTTAAAATTCACAAATATACCTTGTGCAGTTTCTGGTCTTAAGTATATTTGAGATGTTGAATCTTCTGTAACACCTTGAAAAGTTTTAAACATTAAGTTGAATTTTCTAATATTTGTAAAGTTTGTTTTTCCACAGTCTGGACAAGGAATTTTATTTTCGTTTATATAATTTACCATTTCTTCATCAGACCAACCATCTGCAACAATATCTTTTCCGTGTTCGTGAGACCATTCCTCTATTAATTTGTCTGCTCTATGTCTTGTTTTACATTCTTTGCAGTCTATTAAGGGGTCACTAAATCCTGCAACATGACCTGTTGCTACCCAAGTTTCTGGATTCATAAATATTGCGGCATCTAATCCAACATTATATTTGTTTTCTTGTATAAATTTTTTTCTCCAAGCATTTTTTACGTTATTTTTAAGTTCAACTCCTAAAGGACCGTAATCCCAAGTATTTGATAGTCCTCCATAAATTTCTGAACCTGGATAAATGTATCCTCTATTTTTGCATAATGCAACTATTTTTTCCATACTTTCTACCATAGTCTATTATCCTCATCTCTTCTAACAATATTGCTAAAAATTAGCTTTTAACTTTAAATATAATACCACCAAAGTCTAGTTTCTGTCAATTGTTTTTGTCTTTATAATTTTACAAATCTTGCTTTTTTTATACTTCTGTTAAAAGGTAACTTTATAATAAAAATTTGTAATTTTTAAAAATATATATTCTACAATTTATTATATTAAAAGTAAGCAATTTTTTCGACATTATTCTTGCTTATGTTTACTTATTTTATTTGCTTGTAGTTATATAACATTATCCACAGGGCTGTGGATAATGTGGATAACTCTGTGGATAGTTTATAGTACTAGCATTCAAAATCGAAGTTATCCACAGTTTTTATTGTTAATCTTTTTATGAAAACTCTTTTTTTATTTTATATAATTATTATGTATATCAGAATATTTCAATTATTTTTAATTCTTTAAAGCAAAAAAGAAACCTGCTAATATATTAGCAAGTTCCTTCTTGACTTAAGCGACTTCTTCCAGACGCTTTTGGATTTCTTTCACAAGAATCGGCCATTCGGCCTTTTTCAGCATTGCCTGCAAAACCTGTTTGTTTTTGACATCCATGGTCAGCAAAATGTTGTATAAAGTCCGTTCCTCAAGAGCTCCAGCTTCGATAAGCTCAATAAAGAGCTCGTTAGAGATCTTAGAAAGATCAATCCTTACTTCACACTTTTGCATTTTTTGCCTCCTTAATTAATTTGGCACATATAATTGAACACAACAATTATTTTTTCTTTGCCTGTGTTCGGTGCAAAGACATCTTACATATTATACTTCAAAAATAAGCATAAATCAAGCCCTATAAGAATAAATGTAAAAATAGCCTCCAGCCTACCGCAATAATATTTTATGTTTTATAAGTTTTATTAGTGACTTATAAATTAAAAAACAGCTATAAAAAGTAAACTGCTATTTAAAAAAATAGCAGTTTGTTAAAATTACGCTGGATGATATGCTTTCTGTAATTTCCAATTAGCCTCCGTACTAATTTGACCATTTGACGATTTTGCGAGTTCCCTTAAAACATATACCCATGTTCCCACTTTTAAAGCAGCTGCACAAATTTCATCGTCTTTTTTATTCTCCAAGACAATTTTATAAATGGTATCTTGATCGAATTTTCCTTCCAAAATGTGGTTAATTAAGTCTTCCTTCGAAAATTTGCTAAAGCATGTCTTTTCCTCCATAGTGATACCTCCCTAAATTATTATGGAAGATTTGTATAAATTACGTTCTTGTCATATTATATTATACCGTTATTTTTTATTCAACATTTTTCGACATTTTTCTACAAAAGGTTTGACTTTTATTTTGCAGCACCTTATAATGTAATAGAACTTTATTTTAAAGGAGTGTTTTTTATGGCAATGTCAAAGTCTGTAAGCATCGCTCTTAGGCAAAAGGATCAGCGTCGTGCAAAAGCACAACAAGAAAAGATTTCTAAAAGACCAAAGAGCAGCATAAAGTCTGGACATCGTCCACGTATGGTATCTGGGCAGATTCGCAACAAGACCTAAACATCTCCTCCCTCGCATTAGATAATATCTTTTGCGAGGGAATTTATTTTATAAAAATCATTATTAATAATATTATTTGTAGAACTAACATCACGGGAACACCAATAAAAAATCTAGGTTTCTTAGTTTTATGTCTAAAAACATACATTCCTAACATTTCTCCAATGCTTCCCCCTAATAAAGCAAGTGTTAATAGCGTGGATTCCTTTATTCTCCATCTTCCTTTTTCAGCCTTTTTCTTATCAATTAACATTGTCAAAAAAGTAATTACATTAATTGCTAATAAATATATTACTACATTTTTTATTGAAAAAATATTGTTTATAATTTCCATTCTATTCTTTATTTTCACCCTTTTAAATCAGTCTTTCTTTCCTCATTTAGCAACTTTTTTCGCGCAATAGAAACGGCCTTTTCGCCCAAAAAGGGACATTCCTATTGGGCGATTAGGCTATGCAAATAAGCTCATTTGATTGCTTTGGCTCATTCCTTTTAAGCAACCTGCTTTTTCTAGCATTTCTATTGTAGATTTTCCTATTTTTGCACGTATTTTCATATCATCTATAGACATGAACTCTCCATCTTTTCTTGCTTCTTGTATACTTTGAGCTGCAACTGTTCCAAGTCCTGGTATACTATTTAATGGAGGTACTATACCATCTTCTTCTACCTTAAATTTTACTGCATCTGAATTGTATAAATCTATTGGTAGGAAGTTTAATCCTCTTTCATACATTTCTAATACTATTTCTAGTACACCATATGTATCTTGATCTTTTTTTGTTGCTGCTTTTCCTGCAAGTTCTATTTCTTTCATTTTATTTTTTACTCTGTCTACACCTTGGCACATTATTTCGCTATCAAATGCATCTGCTCTTATTGTAAAGTATGCAGCGTAGTATGCTTTTGGAATATGTACTTTGAACCAGGCAATTCTGAAAGCGTTTGTAACATAAGCTGCAGCATGTGCTTTAGGGAACATGTACTTTATTTTTTTACATGAACCAATATACCATTCAGGTATGTTGTATTCTCTCATTGTTTCTTCATGTTTTTTCCATCCTTCAGGATCCTTCGATGGTTTTCCTTTACGAACAAACTCCATTATTTTGAACGCTTTTTGTGGAGGTAATCCTTGCTTTATTAGATATATCATAATATCATCTCTACAACATATTGCATCTTCCAGTTTTATTGTTCCTTCATCAATTAAGCTTTGTGCGTTGTTTAACCATACGTCTGTACCGTGTGATAGACCTGAAATTCTAATTAACTCATCAAAGGTTTTTGGCCTTGTGTCTACTAACATTCCTCTTACGAATTTTGTTCCAAACTCTGGCACTCCAAAGCTTCCCACCTCGCTGTGTATCTGCTCTGGTGTAACTCCTAATGCCGTGGTAGAACTAAATATAGACATTGTTTCTTTATCATCTAGAGGCACTTTTGTTGGGTCTTGTCCAGTAATATCGAATAACATTCTTATCATCGTAGGATCATCGTGTCCTAGTATATCTAGCTTCAATAGGTTTTGGTCTATTGAGTGGTAATCAAAGTGAGTAGTGATTATATCAGATGTTGGGTCATCTGCTGGATGCTGAACAGGTGTGAATTCATAGATTTCTCTTCCCTTTGGAACAACTATAATTCCACCAGGGTGCTGTCCTGTTGTTCTTTTTATTCCTGTACAACCATATGCAACTCTAATTACCTCTGAATTATTTATTGGTATTCCTCTTTCCTCATTGTACTTTCTTACATAACCCATTGCGGTCTTTCCAGCAACAGTACCAACGGTTCCAGCCTTAAATGTAGTACCTTTTCCAAATATTACTTCTGTGTATCTATGAGCTTTTGCCTGATATTCTCCAGAGAAGTTTAAGTCGATATCTGGTTCCTTGTCTCCATTAAATCCTAAGAAAGTTTCGAATGGAATATCTATTCCGTCTTTATCTAATCTGTGACCACATTTTGGACAAGTTTTATCCGGTAAGTCGAATCCATTTTTAACTCCATAATCTGTAAAATCTGAGTATTTACAATTTGGACATCTGTAATGTGGTGGAAGCGAGTTAACCTCTGTAATACCTGTCATATTTGCAACAAATGATGAACCAACAGAACCTCTGGAACCAACTATATAGCCATCTGCATTTGATTTCCAAACTAGTTTCTGTGCTATTATGTACATAACGGAGAATCCGTTTTTAATAATAGATGTTAGCTCCTTATCAAGTCTCTCTTCAACTATTTGTGGAAGTGGATCTCCATATAATTCATGTGCTTTTTTATATGCAATATCTTTAATTGTTTTTTCGCAATCATTGATATATGGAGGACATTTTTCTGGCGATATTGGGCTAATTTGTTCACACATATCAGCTATTTTATTTGTATTAGTAACAACTACTTCGTATGCCTTTTCTTCGCCTAAATAGCTAAATTCTTCTAGCATTTCTTCTGTTGTTCTTAAATATAATGGTGCCTGCAAATCGCAGTCTGCATAACCTTGACCAGCCTCTAATATACGTCTGTATATTTCATCTTCTGGGTCCATAAAGTGAACATCGCAAGTTGCAACTACTAATTTGTCTAACTTCTCTCCTAATGCGACTATTTTTCTGTTTATATCTCTTAAAGCTTCTACATCTGGTACAACACCATTTCTAACCAAGAACATATTGTTGCCAGTTGGTTGAATTTCTAGATAATCATAATCTCTTGCTATTGCTTCTATCTCATCATCATCTTTTCCATTTTCTATTGCCTGATATAATTCTCCTGCCTCACAAGCACTTCCTAAAATTAAGCCCTCAGAGTATTGCTTGTATATTGATTTTAAAAGCATTGGTCTGCCTTTGTATATGTAATCCAAATGTGATATTGATATTAATTTGTATAAGTTTCTTAATCCAACATAGTTTGTTGCAAGAATTATTGCGTGGAAGCTCTTTAATTTCTTGTAATTTACATTTTCGGCAGCAAGCTTATCTATGTCTTCTATAGTTTTAGCACCTTTTTTATCGAGCATATCTAGCATTACTCTAAATACTTTTACTGTTGTGTCTACATCGTCTAAGGCTCTGTGTGCTACTATTACTTCAATTCCAAGTTTTTCGGCAATTATTCCTAGTTTGTATTTCTTATAATCTGGGAATAAATCTTTTGCAAGTCTTAATGTATCTAGATAGGTATTATCTAAAGATAATCCTAATTGTTTTGCATTGTATTTCAAGAAACCAACATCGAAGTCTGCGTTATGTGCAACAATTACGCTATCTCCAACAAATTCTAATACCTTTGGCAATACTTTATCTATTGTCTCGGCATCTTTTACCATATCATCTGTAATATTCGTAACTTCTACAACTCTTTGGGGAATTGGCTTTTCAGGGTTTACGAAGCATTCAAATTCATCAATAACTTCGCCTTTTTCGTTCATCTTCATTATACCAATTTCGGTAATTTTTTCTGTTCTAAACGAAAGACCTGTTGTTTCTAAATCTAAGACACAATATGTAGTGTGTAAATCTTGTCCCTTTGGGTTCGAAACAGATGGAACTTTATCTGGAACCAAATATGCTTCAACTCCATAAAGTACTTTCATGTCTGGATTATTTACTCCTAACATCTTGTGTGCATCGGGAAATGCTTGAACACTTCCGTGGTCGGTAATTGCAATAGATTTCATTCCCCATTTCATAGCACGTTTTATCAAGTTTTTAACAGGAGTAATTCCGTCCATTGTACTCATCTGAGTATGCATATGAAGCTCAACTCTTTTTAATTTAGCATTGTCCATTCTTTCTTGAACTTTTTCTTCTGGCATTTCAATTATTGTATTTACTAAAACACCTAATTGTTTTGCATATGGATCAAATTGAGCAGTTCCTGCAATTCTAACTTTTGCAGCACCTTTTAGTCTTTTCTTTAAATTATCAACCTTTTCTGGTGCAGAAAATACTTTACAGTCTATTGTATTAGTTCCGTCATATACACTAAAAATAACTAAGAATTTGCCAGATTTTAGTTCTCTTAACTTTATTCCTAGGTTGATATCATCATCTTTTGCATCCAATTCTACACTTAATATTTTTCCTTCAATTACAACATTTCCGCTATCAACACCAACATCTGTAATTTTTGTAATTGACTCCTTTAAATTTAAACTTCTTCCATAAATTAAAGGACTATTTTCCTCTTCTACAGGTGGTATGCTTTCTGATGGTGGTTCTGGAAGTGGAATGTTGCTTTCTTTGGCTTTTGGTTCATATTGTTTCTTTTCACTTGGAGCACCATAATTCTTTTTAAAATTATTATCCTTATTCTTTCCTGCATATTGACTATATTGTTTTTTAGGAGTAGAATTCGCTTCTTGATTCTTTGTATGCTCCATATTATTTTGGGCAGTTGCTTTAAGTATTGTTTCTTTCTGCATTTTCTCAAGGTTTTCTTTAAACTTTGTAATTATATTTTCTTCAACCTTCTCTGTATATTCAATTGAATATTTTTCTCCATACACATTTTGAATTATTCCAGAAAATAGCTCATTAAATTTGTTACTCTCCAAAAATTCTTTTCCATTTAGAGATAGAGTCACTTGTATTTTATTATTTTGAATAATAATAGTACTTGTTTTCAAAAACGCTTTTGCAATTGGGTGTCTATGAGAAATATATTCAACTATTTGAGGCCACTCTTTTGCAATTTTTTTGGATATTTCTTCTCTAGAAACATCATCTTCTAATTTATAATTTATACTTATTTTTGCAGTTTGTACTTGAAAACGTTTTTCTATGTATTTTTCTAGGTCTAGAATATCTTGTATATTAATTAATTTTCTAGATTCTATTATTACTTCTAAAAGGCTTTTGTTTTTATATAAGTTAATACCAACTACTGTTGCATAGTTAAGCTCAAAACTAGCAGAATTATAGTCTTTAAAAACTTCTTTTATAGTTTTTGGTCTTTTAACTTCTTCCATTTTAATCACCTTCCCTCTTTTATTAGAAAATTCTTAAAATATCTTTATACGTAATAAATATAGATAATGTTATAAGAATAGCAAATCCAAGCATTTGAATTTTTAATTCAATCTCTTGCTTTACAGGTTTTTTTCGTATTGCCTCTATTATTAAGAATACAATTTTACCTCCATCTAAAGGTGGAAATGGCAATAAATTGGTAAATCCTAAGGAAATAGAAATCATTGATAAAATATACACAAAGTCTCTTATTCCACTTGTTTGTACTACTATTTCAGAAATTCCAACAGGTCCTGTTAGTGCGTCTCCTGCTGGAATTTGCCCTGTAAAAATTTGTTTTATACTTTCTCCCATTGCAGAAAATAAATTTTGCACACTTCCTGCCGCATAATAAATTCTATCGAAAATATCTCCAATTATTGGAATTGTCATTGCCAAAATAAAGTATGAAATTATCCCAAAAATTATATTAACAAGTGCTCCTGCCGAAACTATTGCTATCCTTTTATAAACAGGAGCTTTACTAAAAGAACCTTCTTTATCAGAAGATTCTTCTTCTCCTTCCATACTAACAAAACCACCAAGTGGTATTAGTCTTAAAGCGTATTTTGTTTCTTTTCCTTGTTTTGTCCATATTGTAGGACCAAAGCCAATTGCAAACTCATTTACTCTCACCTTGCAAAGCTTTGCAACAAGAAAGTGTCCTGTTTCGTGGATTCCAATTAAAAATCCTAACAAAAAAATTATTTTAATTGCATTTATAAAAAAACTAATCAAATTAAAGCCTCTTTTAATTTCATTTAAACTTTTAGCAGTATACTATCTAAAACATTAGTGTAAATAATAAATATGCAAATGGTGCAATAAATATAACACTATCTGTTCTATCTACCATTCCACCATGTCCTGGGATTAAGTCACTATAATCTTTTATTCCTGCATACCTTTTTATTGTTGATGCAGCTAAGTCTCCTATTTGACCTATTATACTTAATATTATGCCAAAAAAAGCCATTAATGCTACATTTATTTCTGCACCAAAATTATTTAATACGATTGTATAAATTACTGTACAAATAGCAGCTCCAATTGTTCCACCTATACAACCTTCTATTGTTTTGTTTGGACTTATATCTGTAAAATGATGTTTTCCAAATGATTTTCCAACAATATATGCAAATACATCTGTCATCCATGATGTTATAAATACATACCAAATTAGAAGCTTACCATTTTGCATTCCTCTAATTATAGACATAAACATTAAAAATAGCACAATGTAACAAATTCCAAAAAAGGTAATTGCAATATCTATTACTCCAATATTTGACTTCTTAGAAATTGCTAGTACAAATAATAATAGTATTGATATAGGAATAATTGCTCCTATTGTAATTAATAAATATTCTTTTGGTATTATATGTACAAACATTATTGCAATAGACGCTAAATATCCAATCCATTTTACAGGATGATGTCCTTTTTGTTCAAAGGCATGGAATAGTTCGTATATACATCTTAGTGCTATTATTCCCACAAAGATGTCTACTACATATTTATTTCCAAATATGAATACTAGAAGTACAATTGGAAATAGTATTAAAGCTGATAAAACTCTTTTCATATTATTATAACCTTTCTTCTTAAAGTTTATTTGTTTCCGCCAAATCTTCTTGTTCTTTTTTGATAAATTGCAATTGTTTCTAATAAGTCCTGATTTGAAAAAGCTGGCCAATATTTATCTGTAAATACAAATTCAGAATATGAAATTTGCCAAGTTAAGAAATTGCTTATTCTCTCTTCCCCACTTGTTCTTATTAATAAATCTGGATCAGGTTGACCTGCAGTATATAAATTATTTGATATTAGTTCTTCTGTTATATCTTCTATATTTAATTCTCCATTTTTAACCTTTTCTGCAATCTTTTTAGTAGCCGTTGTAATTTCATCTCTACCACCATAGTTAAAAGCAATATTTAGAACAAGTCCTGTGTTGTTTTTTGTTTTTTCTTCTACTTTTTTTATTTCTGAATAAATGTCTTTTGGTAGGTCGTCTATTCTTCCAATTACTCTAACTTTTATATTATTGTCATATGACTTAAAAAAATCTAATATGTAGAACTTAAGAAGCTTCATAATAGCTCCTACTTCTTCTTTTGTTCTCTTCCAATTTTCGGTTGAAAATGCATAAACCGTTAAGTATTTTATTCCAATTTTGTTAGCAAATTTTGCAATTCTTTTTAGATTTTCTGCTCCTTCTTTATGTCCACTTGCAGTATCTAAATTATTTTCTTTTGCCCATCTCCTATTTCCATCCATTATTATGGCTATATGTTCTGGCAGATTCTCTACATTTACAAATTTACTTATATCTTCTTCCATAATTACTCTCATTCCTTTTCTAAGCATATGCTTTAGACTGAAAAAATCAAATTCTAGCAAAATTTCACATCACTATAATTCAATTTTTTCATTTCTTAAGACTATACTGTCATTATTTCTTTTTCTTTTCTGTTTAATAGTTCATCTATTTGTGCAATTTTTGCATCTGTCATTTTTTGTATTTTGTCTTCTGCTTGATCTAATTCATCCTCTGTAAGTTCACTATTCTTTTGAGCAGCTTTTGCAGTATCTATTCCTTCTCTTCTTATTGCTCTTATAGCAACTTTAGCCTCTTCTGCTGTTTTTCTTATTTCTTTTACTAATTCTTTTCTTCTCTCTTCTGTAAGTTCTGGAAAAGCAAGTCTTATTACCTTTCCATCATTGTTTGGGTTAATTCCAATCTCTGCAAGATTAATTGCCTTTTCTATTTCTTTAAGCATGCTCATATCCCAAGGTTGTATAACTATCATTCTTGGTTCTGGTACAGAAACTCCAGCCATTTGATTTATTGGAGTTGGAACTCCATAATAGTCAACTGTAATTTTGTTTAATATGTTTGGGTTTGCACGTCCAGCTCTAACTTCTGATAAATTTTCCTCAAATACACTTATTGTTTTTTTCATTTTTTCTTCAATTACATTAAAGTCCATAATTATTTTCCTTTCTTAACTCTTAAATTAAGTAAATCTGAAATCTTTTTATTTTCAGTCTTTACATTTATTTTCATACTTTTTTTCAATTATGTTGAAAAGTAACTCTTATATAGTAGTCTTGTGAGGTTAAGTTACTCTCCTTCTACAAGAGTTCCTATTTTTTCACCTTTGACAGCTCTTATAATATTTTCTGGGTCATTTATTCCAAATACAAGAAGTGGAATTTTATTATCTCTACATAAAGATGTTGCTGTAGAATCCATAACTTTTAAATCCTTATTTAATATATCTAAATATGTTATTTTATCATATTTAACAGCAGTTTTATCTAATTTTGGATCTGCTGAATATACACCATCTATTGTTTTAGCAACTAAAATTACATCTGCTTCTATTTCTGCTGCTCTTAAAGCTGCTGTTGTATCTGTTGTAAAATATGGGTTACCAGTTCCACAAGAGAATATAACTATTCTTCCCTTTTCTAAATGTTTTAATGCTTTTCTCTTTATATAAGGTTCTGCAATTTGTCTCATTTCTATAGCAGTTTGAACTCTAGTATACATTCCTCTTGCCTCTAATGCATCTTGTAAAGCCAAACCATTCATAACAGTTGCAAGCATTCCCATATAGTCTGCTGTTGTTCTTTCCATTTCTGGACCATATTTTCCTCTCCAGAAATTTCCACCACCAACAACAATGGCAATTTCAACTCCCATTTCTCTAACCTTTTTAATTGCGTCACAAATTGAGCCAATAACATTTGCATCAATTCCGTTTTTCTTATCTCCCGCAAGTGCTTCACCGCTTAATTTTAATAGAATTCTCTTGTATTTTGCTTCTGACATTTCAAAATCCTCCAAATTATTTTTTAATCTTCCATATTCTATCATATATTGCACACAAATTGTATCTTTTTTTCAAATTTTATAAAATTTTTTATTATTTTTTGTTTTTTTGTCAAAAATATTACTAAATACGATTATTTTTATTAAATTATATTATATATCTATTAATTTGGATCAGAAATAATACATTGAAAAAATATTCAAGTCAATAACTCGAATAACTCATTTAAAATTACATAAAAAGGAGTAAAATAAAACATGAATCAAATCTTAGGACAAAATACCCACATAACGAAAAAAAAGAATAAGAAATTTACTATGCTAAAATTCTCATTCTCTATTTTTTCCGTGTTAACTTTAGTATTTTTTCTTTTATTTGTTATATATATATTAAATATCAATTATAAAGAAAAAAAAGCATTAGAACTTTCTAAACGCTTTTCATTATTTTCATTATATTCCACAAATGATAACTATTCTGTTGCAAAAATTTCTATCGAAAAGCAAAAAAATCCTTTTGTAATTGGTATAATAAAAATAGATAAACTAAAAATTGATTATCCAATATTGTCTGATGCAACAGATGAGTATTTATCCATCTCTCCTTGTAGATTTGCAGGACCTATGCCAAATGAAGTCGGAAATTTATGCATTGCCGGACATAATTATATTGACAATACTTTTTTTGCAAAAATTACAAATTTAATAAAAGACGATGAAATCATTATTTATGATTTATCCGGGAATAAACAGAGTTATTTTGTTACCGAAAAAAAAGAAGTAGAAAGCACAAATTTAGATTGTACCTCTCAAGAAACAAATGGTCAAAAATGGATTACACTTGTTACCTGTAATAGTTTAAAAAGAACTAGGCATATTATACGTGCAACAACAAGAAAATAATACATTGAAAAAAAATATTCATGTCAATAACTCAAATAACTCATTTAAAATCAATGCTTTGCAATTTTACAATGAGTTTGAAGATGTTTTGTCGAAAAATATTCTTTTACAACTGTATTATTTTAATAAAAAGCCAACAAAAAAAAGATATATGCGTTTCCACATACATCCTTTATTTAAATTAATTATTATTTTATGTTATAATTGCGAATTTTTCTATAAGCATATATTGCAGATACTCCACATACAGCAACTAATATTGCTACTACATAACCATCTGTAACACCTGTTTGAGGAAGTGTTGTATTTGTGGTTGTATTTTTTACTATATTTGTTGTTGTACTTGCTACATTGGCTGTTACATTTGCTGTGTTGTTTGCAACAGTATTTCCTGTTGTATCATTTTGTGAAGTAACATTAGTGTTTCCTCCACCAATAATAACAGTATCAGCAAATGTAGGTGTAACACATGCTACAACTATAAGAGTTACTAGTATTCCGATAAACATTAACATAGACTTATTTTTCATATTATTTCTCCTTTTCATTTGATAACTTATACTAATATTATTTACATTTTTTATTTTACTATTCTTTTTTTCTATAGTCAATATAATAATGTTTTATTTCTGTTACAGAATAATTACATTTTTTGTTGTATTTTGTAATTTTTTGCAACTTAATACAGTGGTATATCAAACTAATTGATTTTATAAAAATTATTCTTGTGTATATGGTAATATAGCAATTTGTCTTGCTCTTTTTACAGCTATTGTAATATCTCTTTGATGTTTAGCACAAGCACCTGTTGCTCTTCTTGGTAATATTTTTCCCTTATCGTTGATAAACTTCTTTAATTGATCTGCATTTTTATAATCTAAAACTAAATCCTTATTTGCACATAAAGGGCAAACTTTCTTTCTCATTTTTCTAAATTTTGGATTATAATCTTCATCATTATTATTTCTTCTATTTTGCTTTCTGTCTGCCATTTCTTTCCCTCCTATTCTTAAATTCTAGTTAAAATGGTAAGTCATCTCCAGATGAAACTTCAAATTCAGAACCATTTCCAACAGGTGGAATTTGATCAGCACCAAAGCTTGAATCAAAGTCTCCTCCACTTGCTCCATCTCTTCTGCCTTCTGCAAAATATGTTTCTTCTGCAACAACTTCTGTGATATAATGTTTCTGTCCTTTGTCATCATCCCAAGTTCTTGTTTGTAGTCTTCCAACTACAGCAACTTGTTGACCTTTCTTAAAATATTTGCTAACAAATTCTCCTGTTTTGCTCCAAGCAACAACATTTATGAAATCTGCTTGCCTTTCTTCTCCTTGTCTTGTAAATCTTCTATTTACAGCAAGTGAAAAAGATGCAACTAAAGTATTATTTGTTTGAGTATATCTAACTTCTGGATCTCTTGTTAATCTTCCCATTAA
>OLGZ01000248.1_pt1 | contig 48561 bp, 69 predicted proteins | sample 1605981 | NCBI WGS metagenome assembly OLGZ01 (sample SAMN03283291) | human gut metagenome | biome: human-associated habitat; material: feces | host: Homo sapiens | place: Peru | collected 2012 | reverse complement strand
AATCAGTTGCGCAATGAATGATTAGTCAAGTTTTTAGATATACACAAGGGGGGGGCAAAAACGACCCTTCGCCCCCAAAGAGTGAGATGCACACCCCGTGTATTACTCTACATCTAATTTTTTTTATTTTTTCTCATTTTCTCTGATGTCTCTAACTTTCAAACGGAAGTAGGTTTTACGCAATACATGGAATACGATATACTTGACTCTCTAACAAAATCGCTAAAAGTTTCTTTTATACTAGAAAGAATTAACCCCACCTTTTTCGTTGTTATTTTTTTTTCTTTTTTTTAAATATTTCCCTTGACTTTGATTTTCACGCAATCTATAATTAGTACATACTCTAAGAGAGCAATGTAAAACTTGATGGTTTGTTGATGTGTTCTGTGAGCTTTCTTAGAGTATATGAGATGTACCAGAAGTGCGTTGCAGTAAACTAGCTCTTTGAAGCTAACACTCTTTAAAAGCATAATAGACTCCACTGATGCTGTAATGCACTTCTGATATATTTCATGTATTCCTTATAGAGTAGGTGTCTATTTACCGATGTTTTTTATAATTTACAGGTATTGAATTAAATTGAAAGCCCAGAGTTTTGTCTAATTTTCTCTGGGCTTTTTTATATTTATTTTACCTACCTATTAGACTTGCACTAATCATTAGTATCACTTATAATATAAACAAGTCCTAGGGATGGCTCTACTATTCCGCTACCTTATTGTTAGCCATTCTTAGGCGCCAGATTTCTTTTTTTATTTTCATTTATTTTCATTTTTTTACCTCACAAACAAAACCCCATGTTATTTCTAACACGGGGTATTTTTTTTATCCAGACTCTTGTCTTTCTTATTTAATCCTTATCAGTCTTTATAATATAATTCAGCTTGTCATTGATAGTGTTATATATCTTTTTGTATAAGTTGCTATTGATTATTTCACTTGTAGTCTGATTAACCATGATACCGCCAGCAATCATATACATTGTCTTTTGTGATGGAGTTAAGATGGAAATAGCACCAGTTACTACACCTGTAATTACAGCAATCTTGATATACTTTTTCCAACTTACGACTTTGTCTTTTAATTCCTTATATTCATAATAATCACTAGCAATCATTAGTGCTATCAAGAAAATACCGAATAAGACCGCTAATAAAACAAATACAATATTACTAGCAAAATGAATGCCATCACAAACATCTGCTAGATAAAATAGAATAATTAAACTAAACATTGCCGTTTACCTCCAATTTCTCTTCTGGTCTCTTTAGTTTAAACTTCTTTTTCTTTAGACTGTGCAACTTCTTGTACAGACTCTCCATAACTTCTTTCTTGTCTTTAGGTATTCTCTTAGATAATTCTTTTTCCTCTTCCTCTGGGTTATAAACAAAAGGTTTCCATGCTTTCAACTTCATATCCCACCACTGATAATTCTGTAACTTCTCTGGGGTGAAGTTCATACCAGCAATAACAAAGGTATAGCTTCCTTGTGATAATGTATATCCGTTAAAAGTTCCACAAGCGGTAGAAGGCAATTCTTCTTCGGTTAATGCTTTAACCTTAATAATCTCTCCAATCTGCTTATGAGTACATAAATTAAAATCTCTAAAGTCACATACTTTCTTGTAACCTTCGGTGTTTAACATTTTTATACCTCTTACTCCTTAGAAATTAAATAAAAACAACAAGCAAATAAAGCAATTAAATAACAAATAGTAAAAATCAATTACAATTCTCCGTGTGTTCAAATGAGCATAACATTACATTCTGGTTAGTATTATGCCTAGCTACAATAACAGAAGCTGAAACTATGGCGATAATCATCGCTACTATATAGCAACAGCCAATACCGATTAAAAATTTTACATCATTACCTCTCATCGTCATCCTCCTTTCTTAGGCAATAAATATCTTTAAGGTCATCAAGGCTTACATCAACTTGTTTAAAACTATGACGTTTACCACGAAATATACATCTTGCATTAGCAAGAATAATGGTTATATGCTCGTTGTTATATGCCTTTACCTTACCAGATATATGACCGCCATTCTTAAAAAAAGAGTCTTACGTCTTCTCCGATATGTTCTTTAATATTATTCATTGCTACCACTCCATATAATCAGCTATTACTGCAAAGATTGCAATATAAACAATCATACTTCCTAATATGACATTAGCATCTAGATCTAAAGTAATACTACCAAAGATAACTAACAATAACCCAACAACAAACCATTCTAATATTCTATTCATATCTGCTTACATAATGTGTGATGTTACTTAAATTTACGGTGTCTTCTTTCTGAATGTCACCAGTCCTTACTAAGAGTCTATGCCAGATTTCATTATCATAAACTGGCATATCACGATAGTTTATAATCTCGTATTTTTGGGTGTTTTCAAACTTTAATGTTTCTGTATTTAATTTAAATAGCCAGAAATAATGGACTCTTAAATCATCTTCTAGTTTTGAGTCGATTATTGCATAGATAGGGTACTTGCCTAAAACCTTACTATCGCAAAACATGTACTTATCTTCTGGTACTACCGCTACGCAATCAAATAAATACTGGTGAGATACCCAGCCTTTAGCTTCTAAAGCCTTACTAAACAACTGATGAACAGCATATTCTGAATGTCTAAAGTTTGGAATTTTAATAGAAATATCTTCCTGCTCGATGATAGTTTGCATTGTAGATTGTTTATATCTAATATCTGGAAAGATATATTGAACTGGGTTTTCGTCATCTCTTAAAACTTGTGCAATACCTTCGTATTTCATTAAGACGAACTTACTCATTTTTTTTACCTCTTAAAAAATGTGAGAGTGTGTCTAAGTGCTCTCACTCACCCATGCCTTTCAATAAGTTAGCCACTCTCTCTACTCGGCAACCCATGCGCTACTAAAAAGTATGATGGAAGACAACAATTACATTATATAAAATCTTTAATAAATGTCAAGTATTTTTTACTTTTTCTTTTCCAAAAAGTTGATTAAGTTTGACTAACTCTGCAAAAGCTTCATCAAGGCTTATTTCTTCTTTTGTTACCAGACGTGTAGACAACTCGCTAAAAGTATGGTTATTATCTATCGTTCCTAGTTGGTATTCATATCCTTTATCTGTTCTGTTCTTCCGTACAACAAAGACAAAATAATAATCAGTGCCGTATGCTTTTACCGCATAACCAGAAAAAACATAACTAACGTTGTGGTCTGGTTGAAGTAAAGGTTTTACTATCAATGCAACTTCACTAGCTGTAACACGGGTGTGTTTAATCTTAATTTTAAAGAAATCACACTTTAATGTTAAGTTAAACTCATCTTTTCTTTTGATAAATATCGGATAGTATTCTTTAGGTTCTTTTCTTTTTACATACAATAAAATAGGTTTAACTTCTAAGTATTCATCTCTTATCCAGTCATCTTTCATTTTAAGCTATCCTCTAATTTCTTAGCCAAGTCCTCATATACCTTGATAGTGCTCTTTGGATATTTTGTAGTATATTTACTCTCTCTACATCTATTAGCTAATTCTTTTACACAGAAAAACAATACACATATTTCTTTATTTGTAAGCTCAATCTTCATTCTTTAAAATCCTCATTTTTCACTCCATCTAACTGATTATAAATGTCTTCTAATACCAAAGAGAAAGTTGTAAACTCATCACCGCCACAGTACATGTAACAACCATCTTTACCTCGTATTTCTTTACCAATAATCATACCAATAAAGAACTTTAACTCCTCTGCTCCTTGTTCATCAATCTCAATTTTCATCTTTTACTTCCTCTGGCTTGCCATCTTTAAAAATCAAAAAATTAGTTGAGTACGGCAAATAAACCGTTGTGTCATTACACATGTTATAAAATAAGCATCCAGCTGTATCAACATCAACTAAAACAGCATTATAACCTTGATTGATATTACAATCAAATACTTCTACTACTTGCCCTTTATATTTTTCTAAAATCATTTATTTAATCTCTTTTTCTAACTTTAATTCCGTTCATTCTTAGACAACGAACAGCATACTCATAGTCGCCTTTAATATCTGGTTTACCTCCAACAATCCTTTTCTTTAATGGGACTAATTTACCAGATATTTTTATTTCTGTAAGTTTCATTTTGGGAACACCCTTTTCCTCAGTCCACTTATACATAAAGTATCTACTAGAAAGACTATATGGTTCGTGAATACAGAAAGCACTGCCTGTTTCATATTCATATACAAGCAAAATTTCTTTAAGTAATTCACTTTGGACTGTTAATGATTTACATAAATTAACTATAAATTTTGGAAGATTATATACTTCGGAAGATAGCAAAGAAAGATTAACATAATCATGGAAGTAATTTATAAAACTAATTTCAGTCCTTTTATCTCCTACCAGCACCTCTACTGGTATATATTCTTTATGCTTTTTTACTTCATCTGTACTTATTCGTTTAACTATAAAGCATGGGACTAAACAATACTTTTGCATAGTTTCAATATCATCCATTTTTTTTACCTCACCGTTTCACTTAAAACTTATAATTTATTAAAGTTCTTACATCTTAATATCTTCTTTATCATTTTGATAAACAACTTAAAATCATAATCTTTATAAGTTGTAACATCGTTTTCATCTGCAATAGAAATAACTTGCAGTTGATTAGTTTCTTTGTACCATATATACATGGCATCACGGCAAGGAACAGTTACAATAATGTGCCACGACCGTACACCATTGATAGGATTTTTATTATATACTCTGCCAAGAGTCCAATGTACTTGATGTAAATGTTTTAATTTACGGTAGAAAGTTCTAGCACTTGTTAAACATTCATTCGTCAATATTTCTTTCTTCATTTTTATTTTCTCTCATATAACTCTTTGATAAGTTGCAAAATTTCGTTTTGGCATCGCCAAAGTTGAATTAGTTGATCTAACATATCCAACCTTAATTGCCGAATACGATAACCTTGATAAACATACAAAGTGCCTAAAAGGACAATACAAATAAGCTCATTACTCATCTTTAACCTCAACTCCAAAAGGCTGATACCTACCATTTAAAAGAATTTCAATACTATTAAATAAATCAGCAAAAGAATATCCTACATTACCAAAAATCAACTGATATGTACCGTTACCATATCTTCTCACTTTTGTAATCATTGATGTTTCTGTCGTCATAGACGGTTTGTATCGTATATAAATAATAGTACCAACAAGGTTGTCCCCATGCTTTTCTTTGTCTAACAGGTCCATTACTTCCTTAAGACTTTTACAAGGGCGATAGTTAATGTCTTTTTCCGTAGGTTCTGTTTTAAAATCACAAGTATATTCTTTTCTCTTAACATTTTCTAATGGCAAAAAATATTTAAAACTACAAGAATCCATAACATATTTACTATCACATCTTATCTGCTTAATTCTGACTAATTTATACCTTTGTTCGGGGAAATAAGCTATCGCATTATCTAAGTCGTCTAAATTATCTTCAAAATATCCTAGCATACCTACATAGCCCTTTGCCTGTTCAATGTCATCGGGTCCAAACACATCGGCTATATCAAAATTTTTAAACTTCATCTTTACCCCCCCTTTTTTTTAATCTGTTTTCTTTTTCTGAAAGTTCTGTATTCTTTGCTTGTTCCACAGCATCGTCAAACTTCTTAGCCACCTCACCACAGTAGGAGGCATACGCCTCGTCATACCCTACTGATTCCTGGTGCTCATGCAGAAGCTCTGATACCATCTCGGCAAGATCTGCGCTTAACTCAATCTTCATTTTCTTCTACTCCAAAAGGTAGCCAACACCCTGCGATTTTTATATCATAATTTTCAGCTAGATGACGAGGAGTAAAACCGTTTATAAAGCGCAATTCATTAGTATTCGTATCTACTTCCAGATTTGTAATTTCAATATGCTTAGTGATGTTAGGATAAACTTTGTATCTAAGATATAAATCACTTCCAACGTAGCAATAATGTTTTACATTGTCTTTTACTAAAAGTTCATCAACTTCTGCAATAGTTCTAAAAGGTCGATACTTCTTTGGCTTATTTGCCTTGAGCGCACTTAACGGTAAAAAGAAAGCGTATAAAGTAAAATCATCAAGGTCAGATTTAAAGCATAGGTTCCAATTATCATCTATATAGCTAACTTTTCCGCATTTAGCATCGTCAATATTTAATTCTCTAAACTGGCTGATACTATTTGCAACATACCCTTTATCACCAATTTTCACATCTTTTCTAGTAGCCCATGACTTTACATCTTTAATATCAAAGTTCATTTTTGTTTACCTCTTTCTGCTTTGTCATTAGTTTTAATAATTCCATTCTCCTTTTATAACTTTTATAATCTTTTGATGTTTCCTCATAAGCAACTTCTCTTCGTAAATCCATTTCTTTTTGGATGCTATCATTAAGTTTTTTGTCATATTCTTTTTCGTTACCTATCATGTTACAAAAACTTTCTCTTGTAATGTCCCATGAACCACTTAATGGCAAACAAACTCCGATTAGTTTTGAATTTATGTATCTTTTATTAACAGTCATTTCGATAAAAAGATCGTTAAAGGCTTTATCTATAAAAGCAAAATATTCTTTAACTTCTTTAGGAAGAGACAGATAATCATTTTTCTTTATTAAGAAATGTATTAGTCTATCTGATTGTTCCACAATTTCTTTAACAAGTAATGTTTCTTCTCTTGTCATTCTTTACTCCATAAAATCATTCTTAATGTCATTTTTAATTACTCTTCAATTCCAAAAGGAACCCAGTCACCGTTAATTAGTAACTCGTAGTTTTCAAACCAGTATTCAAGGCTTACATCGTTTAAATATCTAATCTCTTTACCATCATCAGTAATTTGTCTTCTAAGTGAAGTAACCAAAGCGGTACGTACTTCACGTTGCCCTTTTACTCTGTAATCAAAACGAATACCTAACTCCCCATAAACATCAATATCTTCATCATCTGAAAGATCGTCAATCTTCCTAAAACACTCTTCAAAAGTTTTAAAAGGTCTAGGTTCTGGCTTCTCAAAAACAAGGCTTGCTGGTACAAAATAAGGGTAATATCTTACTTTATCGCCTTGCCATAAGCCACTAATGGTACCAAAGCAGTCACCCTTTAAGCTGTCAATTACTTTTAAAAAGAAAGCATCTTGGCTTTTAGGAATTACTAAGTCCTTTGGTATCTTATTAAAGAAATACCCTTTGCAGTTAATATGAACATTCTCGCATGAATTAACACCAAATATATCATCTTTACAAAAAACTTTTTTCATCTTTAACTCCTAATTAAAAATTGTAGTGTACGCACTTTATTACAGATTTTAAACTTAAAGTCATTTCACTCCAAACATCATCATTTCTCCATAGAATAGTAAATTCTGAACAGCCACTATCTGTTTGAATAGGTATTAAATAACGCAAGTATTCGTTTTCAGCTTTTAATGCAAAACTTTCACAAATATAATCTATAACTTCAAGTTTAAATTTTTTATCTTTTCTTAGCTTTTCATTAAAGTTTACATACTTGTCAAAAAAGTTGCTATCCTTGTCACCATAAACTTTACACATTAAAGAAAAACAATCATCAATATCAGAACATAAATTATTTAAAAAGTTATCGCCAATGGGTGAGCTTGTAAAATATTTATGATCCTCTACTACAAAATAGTTATAAGGCGTATCTGGGAAACATCCTAATCTATCCAATACTTCTTGAATTGTAATGTTTATAAAACCGCCGTTCATTTTAAATCACTCCAAAATCACTCCAAAGTCAATCCAAACCATTTTAAAATAGAACAAAGAACACCAACAGCTACTCCACAAGCTCCAAACGCAAAAATAACTCCAATTGCAAAGAATAGAAAACTAAAGAATATATCTGCAATATGTACTAAAACATCTTCCCATTCCATATTAAGCTCCTGTACTCCCAAAACCGCCTGCACTACGTTCGCTATCTTCTAAGCTATCAACCGCCACAGCATCATCAATATCAGCTAATTTAGCTACTACCAATTGAGCAATACGATCTCCTTTTTTAAACTTTCTGTTACCCATCCAGTCATCATCAGAATTAAACAAAGCTATACCTAATTCACCTGTGTAACCACTATCAATTACACCTGTAAGACAGGCAATGCCTTTTATATTTAAAGAACTTCTGCCCATGATAAAACCAACGTAACCCGCGGGAATTTCTACACAAACTTTTGTTTTAATTAACTTAACACTGTTACAATAAATTTCAAAATCCTCTGGAGCATATAAATCAAATCCCGCATCTTCTCTGTGTGCTCTTGTAGGTAACTTACCTCCGTTTAATACTTTAAATTTCAGTTCCATGATTTACCCTCCAATTTTTTAATGACATTTTAAAAGGAACTTCTACAATCTCTTCTGCTGTATATCCTGCTTTATATCTAGCATATACAATATCTTTCTTGATACCCATTGCAGTTGCGAACTCACCTAATGAGTCATACTTGACTCCTTTGTAAGTAACAGGCTTTTTGTGCTGTGCGTTATCGCCTATGGGAGTTGTTAATGCTTTTTCAATAGTCCAACCTAAAACAGCAATTCTTGTCATAAAAGTGTTTACAGGAACACCCCATTGTCTAGCCATTGCTGATAATGATTTGTATTCTCGACCCCAATGGTCTTTTGCTAATATCATTTTGCTACCTCATTTGATTAACCTTATGTATTCAGTATATATCAATTTTTATAAAACACAAGCATTTTTTATAATTTCTGCAATATTTTTTATTCTTTCTTTTTTTACACACAAAGAGTCAAAAGAATACTTAGAACATTCAAATACATAGGCTAAGATAAAAGGCACACAATCTGGGACTATCTCGCCTTTAAGTACATGAAACTTAACTAACTTATCGTTGGTATATACACATTGATCTACCTGTAACGCATCAAAAAAGGCTTCCTCATAGTTATGAGGGTCGCTTTTAGCGTTAGGTAAAACAACGGTAATAAGAACATTACAAGGTTCATCAATAGGGGGCTTTTTACCACGTTTTAATTCTCTAGCTGTTGATGACTTCCAGCGATTATATTCAGTTGAAGTCTTAATGACTCCACGTTTTGTTTTCTTAGAATTAACATACTGATGACTAAAAACTTCTTTTACACCCACATAATTAACTTCATGGAGTTTGTTTTTAGATGGTGGTAAAGGAACTATGATTTCTCTCGCTTCAACAATAGTATCAGCGAGATGCAACTTAACGTACTTTTGCCCCCATCGAAAATCACTCTTCATCATCTGGGTCATTATCTAAGTCCTCTTCATAGGCTGAAAAGCTATCAATCTTTTCACTAAAAGCAAAGTATTCGCCTTCATAAACAAAAGGGATCATGCCTGTTTCACCGTTACGGTTCTTTGCGATATAGACGTTTGCACTTCTGTCTGCTGGGTTTTGTGTATCTCTAGTAATAAACAAAATTAAATCAGCATCTTGTTCAATCGCACCAGACTCCCTCAAATCGCTAAGTTGTGGTGTACTCTCTCTACGCTGTTCGATACCACGGTTTAACTGTGACAGTGCTATAACTGGGCAGTTAAATTCCTTAGCCGTCAATTTGAGTTGTCTGGTTAATTCCGCAATCTCTAAAGTTCTATTCTGTGCTTTATTACCTGTTTTCATTAACTGTAAGTAATCAACACAAATTAAACTTAAACCGTTATATTCTTTAGCTAACTTGTAACACTTAGACACCAAGTCGCCCATTGAAAGACCAGTAGAGTCATCAAAAAATAACTTAGGGCTTTCAACTTTTCCGTCTTTCATGTTAGCCATCTGTTGGAGTGTTGCTAATATTCGCTGATAATGTTCTGCTCCAATACGATGTTCAATTAAATCATTATGCCTTAATCTTCCAGCTAAACATAAGAGTCTACTAAGAACTTGCTTATTAGGCATCTCTAATGAAAATAACAAGCAAGGCTTAGTTACATCTTTTCGACTTAAGATTTTTAGTACAAGGTTTATTAAAAAAGCAGACTTACCAACACCAGAACGGGCACCGATAATATTCAACCCGCCTTTAAATAATCCTTTTATCTTTTCGTCTAAAAGAGAATACCCAGTAGGTATAAATTCAGCAGTATCGCTGTTATCTTTTAAGTCCTTAAGTAACTCTTGAAAAACCGTAAAGACTGATTGTGGGTCCGTGTCTTGTACAATATTCAGTTGAGAACATAAAGCAAATACTTCTGTTGCTAGTTCTGAACTTGTTAGACTTTTCTTATCTGAAAGAGCCTTAATATTTTCAGACAACGTAAAAATTTTACGGCGTGTCGCTTCGGTCTTTAGTTCCTTAGCAATCTCTGGAAGTACGCTAGGGACTATATCTTTACCTTCAAAAGAATTTAAAACGTCACAAAACATCTTCCATGACAACTTGTTTTTTTGAGCATAATCAAAAACAAGCTCATAGTTTAATGTTTTGTATTTTTGTAAAATTGAGTAAAAGCCTATAAAAATAGGTCTAAAAGACGTGTCAAAATCTTCTGGGTTAAAAATGTTTTGCTCACAGATATACTCATAGCATTTCTCTGGTTTTGCAAAAATGGTTGCTAAAGCCATCTCTGCCTTACTTGACATTTAAAACTCCAAAGAAGTTAGATAAACTTGAAAGCATATCATCAAAGATTTTTTCATCAACCTTGCACTTGTTTTCGATAGATTTTATATTCACGTTTTTATCAATCAGAATATAGCGTTTAAACACGTTTTTAGCAATGTGTTCGCATTTCTCTTTGTCACCGATAAAAACAACGTAGTTTCTTTCAAGGCTGGTTGATTGTGCAAATACAACGGGGTCAAAGTCTTTTAGAGTCTTAACTCTCATGTAGGCTTTGATAAACTCTTTACGCATAGCTTGTGACTGATAATTGTCTGCTAGAATTTGTGATGCTCCATATCCATCACCAAAAACAAATTTAAAGGCTACAAAAGCTCTCTTATCTGCAAATACGATTGAAGTGTAAGGACTAATGTTTGAGCACTTTCTAACTAACTCTTCGTAAACACCAGAAGCTCTAAGCTCTAAAGACTCATCGTCAACCTTGTAAGCCTTCTTGATACAGTCAATAATATCAACTGGCTTAGGCAAAAACTTACTAGAAGCACTAGCTAAGTCTAAGCCCTTTTCGATAGCTTCCTCATCAAAAGCGGATAAGCAACTAGCATAAATCTTAGCGATATTTTTTGTGAATGGTTTATCGTAAACTTCAAAGATTGCTCTTAAGTGTTCTAAGTTTTTATCTGTAAACATTAGCGTAAATCCTCTAATACAAAATCGTTTTCTGGTTTGGTAAGGTCTTTCATGGTAAAGCTGGCGTTATGCTGTTTCATGTACTGTTTCATTTTGTAGTCTGGCACTCTGTTTTGTGCGTTCAGTAACCATGTTGCTACTGTCATACTTAGTGACTTGATAGGGTGCTTTCCTCGTTTCCAATCTAAGTCGTTCCAGTAATTATAAAAACTTAGTGCTTGCATAGGAACATCTAAACACACTAGCTTTGGATAACGTCTAAGGTGTGTGTTGATATATTCGTACATCATAGGCTCTAGGTCCTGTGGTGTCTTTGGGATTTCAAAGTTGTTGTTTTTTGTCATTTTCGCTACCTCGTTTTATTAGATTTCGATATGTAAATATTAGAACAAAATAAAACTAAAAGCAAATAAAATTTTAGTATGGTTCATTTAAGTCTAAAAAATAGAAGTTAAGTTATTGATTTTACATAGAGAGAAAAAAAGAGAAGAAGAAGAAAAGAAAGAAGCAAAGAAAAGAAGAAGAAGAGAAACAAAGAGAGAGATAAAAAATTGTATATATATATCTTTTCTCTTTTTCTTTTGGTTCTTTTCTTTTTCTAAAAACTCACTTCCTAACAGACTAAGCGCCGAAGGCGCAATAAAACTTGTAGAGAAAGTTTCGCCGTTAGTATAATTTATACAAAGCATGTAACAGACAAAGACTACGTTATATATAAAAATATTTAAAATTTAAAAAAAAGATTTGACAATGTTTATTTTTAGCTTTATACTGTAATCATCGAAGTTCAATAACGAGGTAAACAAAATGTTACAAAAAAGATTAGAGCCAGAGTTTAGTACAATTTTAGTCCACCATGTAGGTATTCGCAGAATTGTTGCTGATTTAGCAGTTACCACAGCGACTGCTTACTCATGGGGTCGTTTAGGTATGCCTATGCAGTGGTTTTGTACAATGTATGTGAAATATCCAGAGATTAAATTCTGGGAGATGTTTCCTAAGTTTGATAAAGAGTTTTTTAAAAATTTAAAGTTTTAATTGTTTTTTTTAGAGGTAAAAAAATGGATAGAGTTCAGACTTATTTGAACTGGAAGCGCAAGGTTGAGGAACAGTGTTTAAACAATTACCTCGACCCGACAACAGGCAAGGTAGATAAATTACTTGAAGTGAACTGGGCACATAGAATTTCTATTGGTGGTTCATCGGTGAGTGCAATTATGGGTGTAAACAAGTGGACCAGTGCCGAAGATGTTTACGATGTTATGACAGGTTTTTTAGATAATTCAACTCCAAACGAAAACAAGTTGTTTGTTGTAGGTCATCTAGCAGAGCCTATCATAGCGCAGTTGTTTACTATGACAACACGTATTCCTACCGTTGATGGTGAGACTATTCAAGATAAAAACCGCCCATGGAGTGAATGTCAGATTGACCGCTTAACTCTTGATGGTACACCAGTTGAATTAAAGACAGCGTATCAGAACCCTATGCAACCAGATGGTAAGCGCAAGTTTGGTCGTGGCTGTGATTTTAACGCTAAAGGTGAATTGCTTTCAGTTGATGATTTAATTCCTACTGAATATTATATCCAGTGTCAGAAGCAGTTATACTTAACTAACAAACCATTCATGTGGTTAGCAGTTTGGTTGACTAACAATCCAGCAGTAAGAGTTTTTAAGATTAAGCGTGATAATGACATGATTGCTAAAATCATCAAAGCAGAAGATGATTTTATGTTTGAGCATGTCATTCCAGAGGTCCCACTTCCTAAAACCGAAGAGGAAGATGAAGAGAAACCAGAGGTTCAAGATGACTCTGTATTTGCTGATACATTGATGCTTGATGACTTAAATCAGCTTAATGACATCAAAGCAAACATGTCAAGTTTAAAAGACAAGCAGAATGAACTTACCGCAAGAATTAAGAAACGTATGGGTGATGCTCAAAAGTTAATTTCGATTAACGGTGATTTACTTGCGACTAAAATTACAAAGGTAGTTAGAAAGTTTGATACAAAGAAGTTTAAAGATTATGATGGTGAACTGTATAAAAAATTTGAGACAAAAAATATTACCGTAACTTTAAACACAATTTCAAAAGAGGATTAAAAGATGCCTACTGCAAAAACAGGTAACGCTTTACAGCTTATTGACACAATCAAGAAATCATTAGAGTTATCATACGCAACTGATGTACTTGTAAATTTTGTTAGACAGCAAATTCATGCTCCACAGGGCACAGCTATTACAGACGAAGATGTTTTAGCTGTAATGATTAAAGCTAAGTCAATGAACCTTGACCCTTTAAAGTCTGGCGTTTATGCGTTTAAAGGTCGTGACGGTTTAGTTACAGGCGTGTCTAAAGCTGGTTTTCAGCAAGCTATGGCTAAGTCACCACAGTTTAATTCTTTGACTTATGTTCGCCCAGAGTTTAAGAAAGTAAACAAAAAAGACGGTAAGGGTAATATCAAAGAGATTACGTATTGTGACTATGTGACAGCGGTTATTACTCGTATTGACTCACAGGGCAATTTTGGTAAGGTCGAGGGTACAGCTTACTTTGCCGAAGAGTTTAATTCACGCTCTACTGCTTGGTTGCAAAGACCATTGCGTATGTTAGAGAATAGAGCTATGTGTATCGCTTGTTCTAACGCTTTTGGTTGGGGTGTATATACAGACGATGAGGTTAAGGATATTGCTAATAGCAACTATCAAGACCCATTAGATGTGCCTGCGGAAGTGGTAGCAACAGGTGCAGAACGTGCAACTAAGGCTGTTGAGCAAGTACAAAAGGTACAGCAGTTAGAAGCGGTTAAGGAAGCAGAAGTTGTTGATTTAAGTTCAATTATTAAGGATATTAAAAAATCAGCAACAAAAGTAGAACTTATCAACAAGTACAAGTCTTTAGCTGATGATTTAAAGAAAGAGCAATCAATTATTGATGCTTGTGCTGAAATGAAAAAGATTTTAAACTAAGGTGACTATTATGCAGTTTGAAAAGAATTACGACAGAAAGGCAATGGTTGAAATGGAAGCAAATAGTGGTTATGATACAGAAGCTGGTGCTGATTATGCTGATAAGTATGTTCAGCGTGAGAAATATTTTGCTGGCGAGATTTTAGATGTAACCATTGCTTATGCAAGAACAGAGAGAGAAGAGAAAACAAGCAAGAAAGGCGGTACTTATTACGCACAGAAGCTGAATTTAATTCTTATTGATAAAGCTACTAATGAATGGTTTAGAGTAAAAATCAGAGGTGCTTACTTAGGCTCTGATGGTAAAGAAGGTCATAACCCAGTTAAGTTGCAAGACTTCTTTGAGTTATGTTCAATGCAGAGACCGAACTTCTTAGAAGATGCAGATGAACATTCTTTTGACTATCAAGACCGCCATGTTTGGTGGGAGTCATACCCTAATATGATTGATCTTAAGTTTAAGATTGTTATTGCTCATACAGATGATTATAACGGTTATGCTGTTAATGACTTTGAGATTTATGACCCTAACGGTTTCTCTTTTGTTGAGAAATGTAATGGCACAAAACAGCCAGAAGATTTGGGTGTTAAGCAGTTAGAGTTAATAGACGAGCATAATAAACTTTATCCTAACGAACCATTAAATGGTGCAGTAAACAACCCAGACCCAGTAATGAACGATGCTATTGAAACTTTACAAGAACCATCTTTATCAGCAGATGATGATGCTGATTTACCATTCTAATTAGAAGGAGTCGCTTACGTTAAAATCGTAGGCGATTTTTTTTATGCAATACACAGAACAACAAATAAAAAATTTAATTAAACAGTACCGAGAGGTACAACCACGATTAACTTATATCGAAGCAAGGTTTTTGGCTAAGTACGAAATTTTGCATCGGTTGAGGTATTACAGGAGAGTACAGCGTAAGTATGAAAGTACAGGCAAAGTCATATACATTCTATGATGGTGACGTTTTAACAATTCGACAAGCAGTAAACAAGTACGGTATGAGTCGTAGCTTTATCAGAAAGATAGTAGCTAGTGGCGAGTATCGTACTTTTGACTTTTCTAAGCCCCACCCAACAAAAGGTTACAAAATAAAAGCACGAGATCATACAGGCAAAGAGTTTAATAGCTTTGCTGAAATGTGTCGCTTTTGGAAAGTTGATTACTATCGCTTTTATCATCGTTTACGCAAGTTAAGCGTTGAGGAAGCTATTGCTAGTTTGGTATAATACAAATTATAGTAATTGATTGGAGTAAACCTATGGATAAAATCTTCGAGTTCTTGGAGCGAAACGGAGAGGTAGTATATAGTGTAGGAAGCGGACTATGCGCATTTATTATGGCTTTCTTACGTACAGGAGGGTTTACGATTAGAGACTTATCTACACGCATTACAGAGTGCTTTATGTGTTCAATGATAAGTTCTACCAGTGGTCTATTCATTATGCGATACTTCAACCTTCCTATTGAGGTATTGCTTCCATTAGGTACAGCTGTTGGCTATATTGGTACAGGCTGTATTACCGCAACAATTAAGAGATGGTTAAAGAATAAAACAAATGCAAATCAGTCAACAAGGTATTAACTTTATTAAGTCGTTTGAAGGATGCAAGTTAGAGAGTTACCTATGCCCAGCTGGTGTGCTTACTATCGGCTACGGTCATACAGGCAAAGACGTTGTTAAAGGGTTAAAGATTACACAAGAGAGAGCTGATGAACTTTTTAAGGAAGATATTAGCAAGTTTTCTCATAATGTATCTTTTGCTTTAGACACTAACGAAATAAAAGTAAATCAGCATGAATTTGATATGCTGGTCTCATTAGCTTATAACATCGGATATGGCGCATGGTTACATTCAAGTTTGTTTGATTACCTAGAAAAAGGCGATAAATTACGAGCTGGCAATGAGTTTCTAAAATGGAACAAGGTAAACAAGAAGCCTAATATGGGACTAACCAGACGTAGAAATGCAGAGTATGAGATTTTTAGATTAGGCTATATGTAATGAAAAAACTATCTATTGTTGGTATTAGTTTTCTTTTGTTAGGTTTGTTCATCGGTTGGAAAGTAACATCAACTTACTTTGAAGCTGAAATGAACGCTATGCTTTTACAGATACAAGAACAAGAGCAAAAGAGTCATGTTGAAGCGCTAGAAAAAACCATAAAGAATACAGAGACTTTAACGGTTAAATTAGGAGAACTTAATAATGAAACATCTAATATCAACAATAAGTTTATGTCTTTGTCTAAGTTTAACATTGAGCAGTTGCGCACAAAAGATACCAGTAGCGACACAACATTGCGCACAGATACCAGAACTACCGAAAGAACTACAACAGAAAAGAAAGATCGATGCGTTAGACAGGACCATGCAAAATTTCAACGACTATATGAACAACAATTAGAAGTCGCTAGAGATTGTGATATAACTGCTACTTATTACAACAAGCTATTGGAGTTATACGAAAATGTCAGATAATTTTGATGTTGAAGATGTACCTCAACCTAAAAGAAAAGTTGAAAAGTACAAGTGGCATGTTGAAACGACAGACCCAGAAGTAAAAGAATTAGACAAAAAGTATGACGTCATTCAAGGTTCTAATCATGCTATTGCTAACTTAGATCATAATGACGTCATCGCAATGTTTGAAAAGTATGGTTCAAGACCAGATGTCGATTTATACACTATTGCCCAGACTCTTCATATCAGTGATGTGACACTAGGTAAGTTATGTAAATCAGAAGAATACAAAGAAGCATATCAATCAGCAAAAGCTAAACGTGGGGAGCTATTAGCTTTAGAGGGGTATCATGTAGCATCAGAGCCGTATCAGAAATGCTTACAAGGCGAAGAGATTGATAGCGTTTTTGTTAAGGCTTGTCAGTTAAAAGCTAATTACAACCTTGCTATGGCTAAAGTTATGAACCCAGAATACGCTGGTACTGCAAATAACAATAGTAATAACAATGGTGTAAATCTAATTATTCACACAGGCTTTAAGGTAAATTTATGAGAGATGTTGACGTACAACTTGGTGTTGTACCACGAAAGTGGCAACAAGAAGTTTCAGAGCACATGAAACGCTTTACTGTCATTGCAGTGCACAGACGTGGTGGTAAGACCGTATTAGCATGTAATATCTTAGCCCAGCAAGCAACCACTAAAGAAGATTGCTTGTTTGGTTACATTGCCCCAGAACGTGCACAGGCTAAAGTCATTGCGTGGGATGTATTAAAACGTATCTTTGACCCATTCGTAAAATTTCAAGAAGCAGAGAAACGCAGAAACAAAAGCGCAGAAGATGTAATCACGATCATGGAGTCTGAATTAAAAATCACTTTTAATAAGACTGATAGCTCTATTCAGTTGTTTGGTGCTGATAATCCAGACCGTATTCGTGGTGTAAAGCTGGCTGGTGTGGTTATGGATGAGGTTGCACAGATGAAGCCAGAAACTTGGTATGATGCTGTGCGACCAGCTCTGATGGATAGCAACGGTTGGGCTTTGTTTATTGGTACACCTAAAGGGGTAAATCTTTTTAGTGAACTGTTTAATATGCCAGCAACATCAGACCTTTGGTATAGTAAAGCCTATACATGCGAAGAAACAGGCGCATTACCACCAGAGGAAATTGAGGAGTACAAGCGAACAGTCCCAGAAGAGGTATTTCGCCGTGAGATGTTATGTGATTTCAGTGCTTCTGCTGATAATCAAGTTATCTCATTATCTATGGCAAAGAGCGCAATCAATCGAGATGTTGATCCTACATACGCTAAGTATTCAACTTTAGTCTTAGGAATTGACGTTGCTCGATATGGCAAAGATAAGACTGTTCTGTTCTTTAGAAAAGGCTATCAAGCATATCCACCTATCATGTTTAATCACATGGACTTTTATCAACAGGCAATACACATCAAAGAGATTTGTGACGAAAAACAACCTCGTGCAATTTTTGTCGATGGTACAGGAATGGGATGTGGCTTACCAGATTTCTTACGTGCGTTTGGTATGAACAATGTATTTGACGTTAATTTTTCTGGTGTGACATCGGACCAGCAATATTTTAATACACGTTGTATGCTATGGTTTAAGTTGCAAGAATGGCTAAAGCAAGGTGGCTCAATCCCAGACGATCAAAACCTAGTACAGGAATTGGCAATGCCTTTATATGAAGCAATGCCAGATGGTAAGTACAAGCTAGAAGCCAAAGAAGCAATTAAGAAGAGATTGCACGGTAAGAGTCCAGATAGAGCTGATGCTTTGGCTTTAACATTTTTTGTAGATTTTGATAAAAATATGTTACAAGAGCATAACCCTTTTGTTAAAACAAAAGTTCAAACTGTTGTTGATGACATAAATCCATTCACAGTTTTTGAAGATGAAAGGAGAAATGATCGTGGTTCAATATTCACTGCAATGGACTTCCGTTAGTGATATGTTGCGTATGCACGGCGTTGCGGAAGTTATCAAAGAGTATGCAAAGATTGCTGGGTTTGTAAATGAAAAGGCTGTTAGTGCCCTTGAATACTATCGCAACTATGCTTTGTTGTTAGACGAGAAAGGCGCAAAGTGTTGCGCTATTGTCGGAAATGACAACCATTGCTATGGCTTTGGTGTTCTTTTTGTCGAAAAGTTTTGGCATAATAACACCATCGTTGGCAACGTAAGTGACTTGTATGTAATGAAGTGTGCACGAAAAGCTGGAAAGGGTACAGCTTTACTTAATGCTATTAAAGAAAAGGCTAAAGAATTGAATTGCGTACAAGTTTTATTCACAGCAACAGCTAATACCAGAGCAGAAAAGTTATATAATAAGATATTCAAAAGACGATCAACAATCTACGTGTGGGAGAATAATTTATGGGAGTAGAAGCAGGAGTAGGAGCTATCATAGCATCTGCAATCGCTGCGACCGCAACAACCGCAAGCGCAGTAATGGCTAAGCAGTCAGCAAACAAACAAACTCGTGCACAAGAAAAGGCATCAAAATTTCAACAGATGTCACAGGCACAGGAACAGGCTAGACAGAACGCACAGACCGCAGAAAAAGTACAGAAAATTGATGATAATGCTGTTGGCGATACTTCAATTTTTAATGAAGGCGGAGCTAGTGGTGTAGGCACTGGTAGTGCTTTAGGCTCAACTAACTCTTTAAATTCAGCTGATGATTGGTTCTAAGTAAATGCAAAAGTTCTCGAAAGCTACACCTACTGAAAGGCGTTCATATTTGTTAAGTCGATATGAACAGCTTAAGACACAGCGTAACTATCATTCTACAATGTGGAAAGATGTATCACGTTACATTTCCCCATTCAGCGGAAGATTTAATGCTGGTAATCATGGTGAAGGCAGGAGCTTTGACTTAATACTCGACAGCACTGCTGAAAGAAGTTTAGATACTTTATCCAGTGGAATGATGTCAAGTGCATCAAGCCCTAGTCGTTCATGGTTCAGCTTAGTTACCACCGACCCAGACTTACAAAAAGACAAAGAGGTTTCTGTATGGTTGAGCCAGTGCGAGTCAGCTTTACAGAGAACTTTTGAAATTTCAAATACTTATACAGTATTACAGCAGATGTACAAAGAGTTAGCTCTTTTTGGTGTGTCTGCTAATGTTATTACTGAAAGCCCTTTTACTATTATTGAAAATCACTTATTAAGTGCTGGTGAATTTGCAATCGGTAGTGATAGTGCTGGTAATGTAAATACTTTATATAGAGAGTTTGAGCTTACAACTTCACAGGCTGTTAGACAGTTTGGATATGACAAGGTTTCAAGGAGTATTCAGCAAGCGTATGACTCTGGTTATTTACAGGCTTATTGGCGATTTATTCAAGCGATTGAGCCTAGAGATGACCGTGATGTCACAAGTAAGTTTGCAACTGAAAAACGTTTTGCTTCTTACTACTTAGACTTGTCTGCTGAAACTGGTGATAACGGTGGTGTTGTAAGTGAAGGCGGTTATGACTTGTTTCCTTGTGTTGTACCACGATGGGAAGTTTTAGGTAATGACCCTTATGGCACATCACCTTGCATTAAGTTATTGCCAGATGTAAAGCAGTTACAGCAAGAAATCTATCGTAAGTTAGAGATGATAGACCAGATGGCTCACCCACCGCTGTTAGTACCACAATCAGCAAGAAATGGGCAGATTAGCCTAAAAGCTGGCGCACTGAATTATACTGCTGGTAATGATGCTGTAAATGCTATCAAGCCTATGTTACAAAACAATGGCGATGCTAATGTTTTGGTACAGGATATTACTAACTTACAGAATATTATTAAAGAAGGTTTGTTTGTAAAGCAGTTCTTAATTCTTGAAGAAGCAATGAATAACCGTAAGACAACGGTTGAAGTTTATGCTTTAAAAGAGGAAAAGATGTTAGCTTTAGGTTCTGTTGCAGAGCGTATTAACAATGAGTGCTTAAAGCCTTACGTTAATATTACGTTAGCTCGTTTGGCAGAGTCTGGAGTATTACCACCAGCCCCTCGTCAAATTGAGAATGTGTCATTACAGGTTGAGTTCCAGTCTGTATTAGCACAGGCACAGAAAGCTATTGACTTAAATTCCGTTGACCGCTTTATGTCAACCACAATGAACTTAGCTAGTGTGTTCCCAGATGTATTAAACCGTGTTGATACAGATGGTTTAATTGATGCTTATGCACAGCGTATTGGCGTTGATCCACAAATCTTACGTAGTCGTGAGGAAGCAAATCAGATACGTCAGCAACAGGCAGAAGCACAGCAGAAACAGCAAGAGTTAGATCAAGTTCAACAGCAGTCATTGACAGCACAGCAGTTGGCACAAGCACAGAAGTCTGGAACAGAAGCAAGTTTAGCTAACCAGCAGTTACAGACAGCACAGGATAGTTTAGGAGCATAATGCAAACAAGTTTTGAAAGAGACGTAGCTCAAAAGCAATATCAAGAGGACTTAGAACGTATTAACGAAACTAAAAAAGAACGCTTTGATATTGCTTTGAGTGAAGTTGTTAAATCACCTAACGGAAGAAAAGTATTAAAGCGTATTCTATCTATTGCTCCCTCTAATGCTTTGAATAGTTGTATTGATCCTATTCAGATGGCTTTTAATGAAGGGCGAAGAAGTGTTACACTAGAAATACAAAGTTTATTAAATAGCTTGTCAAAAGAAACAATAAGACAAATTGAAGATGAGGAAATCTAATTATGGATAATGTAGCGCAGACAGCAACACCAACCGCACAGACCGCAGAGCCACAGACAGCACCGCAGTCCGCACCACAGGTTGAACCACAGCAGACAGCTCCACAGGCAGAGCCACAGCCAGAACAGACTAATGATATTTCTGATGGTTGGTTTGATGGCAAAGAGGGTGAGCAGTCACAGGAACAGACACAGGACCAGAAAGAGGAGTTAGCCCCTAAAGTCAACGACCCTTTAGATGAAGTCCCAGCAGATGGTGCTTATAAATTCTTTGATGAGAATGGCAAAGAAATTCCAGCAGAAGATGTCAGTAGCGTGTCAGATGCCTTTAAGGAAGCGGGTCTTACACAGCGACAGGCAAACACTCTAAAGGCTAAGTATGATGAGAATGTTAAAAATATAGCACAGGAAGTACAACGTCAGAACATGGTTGCATGGGCTGATATGGCTAAGGGCTGGAAAGAAGAGGTTATTGCTGATAGAGAGTTCGGTGGTGATAACTTAGAGCAGTCTAAGGCTTATGTGTCACGAGCATTAAACACTTTTGGTGATGATGACTTAAAATCCTTTGTGAAGGAGGGCTTTGGTTTTCGCCCTAGTTTGTTTAAATTGCTTGCTCGCACAGGTAAAATGTTATCAGACGACAGGTTTGTAAAGGGTTCACAGGTGCATGAAGAGAGTGCTTATGAACGTAACAAGCGCAGATACCCTAAGTCACCAGAACTATGGGGTAGCCCAGACCAGTAGTTAATCCCAGATTAAGGTAGCATTATATAGGAGAATAAATAAATGCCAGCTATTGCAAAGCCAGCGTTTCTCAACGGTTTAATGCTATCACAGGCGGATTTAATTAAGCGTCTTGATCCTAAAGGCAACGTTGCAGAGATTGCTGAAATCTTAAACGAAACTAACGAAATCTTAACAGATGTAGTTTTTAAAGAAGGTAACTTGCCAACAGGCGACCAGCAGACAGTACGTACTAGCGACCCAGAAGTTTACTTTAAGCAGTTAGGTCGTGGTGTTAAGCCTTCAAAGACAGAAGTGGCACATGTAACAGAAACATGCGCTATGATGCAGGCAGAGTTTAAGTTAGATGTTGACACCTCAAACTTAAACGGTTCATCAGCAGAGTTTAGAAGTTCAGAAGAAAAAGCCTTTATCGAAGCAATGGGTAAGTCTTTCGCCCATGAACTTTTCTATGGAGATAGAACAAACGCACAGGAAGGCTTTAATGGTCTTGCTACTCGTTACTCTCACTTAGACCTTTCTGTTGATGCTTCGGCAAAGAATGTGTTAAATGGTAATGCTACTGCAAAGGCAAAAAATGTAACTTCAATCTATATTGTAGGTTGGGGTGACAATGTATATTGTCCTTATCCTTTAGGATCAAAGCTAGGTTTACAGACTATTGATATGGGTCATCAGTTAATGAAAGACGACCTCGGCTATGATAATGACTACTTTGTAACACTTTATAAGTGGCAGGTAGGCTTGATGGTTCGTGATTGGAGATACTGTGCACGTATCTGTAACATCGACTTAAATGACTTATCATTAGGACAGGGTATCGGTGCTGGTAATATCCAGACAGGTGGTACTACTAACTTAATTCTTAAGTTAAAAGAAGCATTGACTAAAATCCCTAAGTCTGGCAAATCAAACTTAGCTATCTACATGAACTCTGATACATTCGCTGGCTTAAATACTTTAGCAGAGCGTATGAACTCTAACGTAATTAAGTACGATACTAAGACCAACGAATTTGGTGTACAGTCAGCATGGACCTCATTCATGGGCATTCCATTAAGACAGTGCGATCAGATTTCAAGTGACGAGTCTATCGTTAAGTAAGGAGAAAGAATAATGGCTATTGTTGACTCACAGTCCATCTTATCAGATAGACAGGTTGTTACAGATGTAACCTACTCCCAGCATGGCTTTGACTGGGGCACTAATGCAGATTACGGTACAGGTAAACCAATTTATCTTGCTGTAACTATCCATGGTGCTTTCGCTAAGAACTTACGTATTCAGCTTGTAGGTTCAGACGAAGCAGATATTACAAATCCTATCGTTTTAGGTGACTCTGGTTTGTATAAAAAAGCAGAACTAACTGCTGGTAAGACCATCTACGTACAGCTAGTACAGACTAACAAGAAATACCGTTATATGTGTGCTAGATACATTCCGTCAGCAGAGGGAACAGCAGAGGACCCTAACGCAGTGCCAACAGGTACTTCTGCTTGTGATTGTGCTCCTCTCGGTCGCCCACCTAAAGTTGGCGAGAAACAGGCAGAGCTAGCAAACGGTTTATCAGCTTGCTTAGTATTAGTGGCTCCAACCGAAGGTGTTTACTACAAGTACGCAAATCAAGAAAAACTTACCGCTGGTGTATAACTTATATTAGTTATGTTAAAATGAGGGACTAGAAATAGTCCCTTTTTTTATGGTGTAAACAATGACAGAAATAGATATTTGCAATAATGCGTTAAACTTAGTAGGTCAAGGAACGCACATCGAAAGTTTAACGGAGCAATCAAAAGAAGCTGATAGTTGCAGTCGTATTTTACAGCCTTGTATTGATAGGTGCTTAGATAAGTATGATTGGAGTTTTGCTAGTAAGAATGAAGTTATCCTTGCAAGCAACTTAGTTAGCGGAGCTGTTAACCCGCCTTTTGAGTTTACATACTCATTGCCAGTCGATTTTCGCAGAGCAACAGAACTGCATGATATAGGTAATGACAGTGGTTATGCTAGAAGAGTTACACCAAAAAAGCATATTCCATACAAAGTGTATAACTTTAATAATAACTTAGTTATTGCCACAAATAAGGAAGCACCTTTTGTGTTGCAGTATCAAAGTGCTGTTGTAGAAATGTCATTATTACCACCATCTTTTATTGAAGCCGTAGAGTATCTAATGGCTAGCTATTTAATTGCGGACTTACAAAAGGGTGTAATGGCTGAAAATCAATCCATTAAGATGGTACAGCTAGCATATCAAGCACTAAAGGTTTGTCATACTAATGATATTCCTATCGGTGTTGAATGGATTGATGAACCAAAAGAAGAACAGAATGTAGATTTAATAAAGGCACGAGGTTACTTAGGAGCAGGGTATGGGTACAAAGATTTTATCTAATTCATTCTCTGGCGGTGAAGTATCGCCAACCTTGATGGGTAGAACTGATGATAGCGGGTACAAGACAGGCGCTGAAATTTTACAGAATTTTATCGTTAATCCCACTGGCTCTATTCGTAGTCGTGCTGGTTTTGAGTTTGTTTTTGAGGTTCCTAACAACGATAGCCATGTTCGCTTAGTCCCTTTTAGGTTCTCGTCAGACCAGACTTTAGTTCTGCTATTCGGTGCTGGCTATATGTCTGTACTGTCACAGGGAAAAGTTGTGATGAAAAACGGACAGCCTTACAAGATGAGTACGCCGTTAAACGCTAACGCTATTGACAGTTTACATTATTCACAAAATAACGATGTAGTGACTATTACCAGTTTGCATACTCCGCCTATCGAAATCAAACGTTATTCTGTAAATGACTGGAAATGGAACTACGTTAAGACAGGAGCAACCTTACCAGCTCCAACTGGGCTATGGTCTAATGTTGAGTTACCAGTATTTTATTATCCTGTTGAAAACAGGTTTAATATGGTTAGCGGTTTACATGACTATGTTGTTACTGCGTTAGATAAAGACGGTATAGAAAGCCCCGCATCAGCAGTAAAAGAAGCTAGCGGAAACTATAATTATGACGGTGTTCGTATTCAACTAGGTTGGTCTGGGGTGAATGGAGCAGACAGATATAGAGTTTACCGTGATGTCGCTGGTGTGAAATGCTATTTGGGCGAAACGAAAGACACAACAATTTTTGATGAAGGCTCAACCCCAGATGGTTCTGCAACACCACCTATCTATAAAACACCATTTATCTCAACGGAAACAGGAACTACGGAAGTAGTGGAAAGCTCCGTTAAAGTTGACTCTGGCGGTTCTGGATATACTTATGGCTACAATGCACAAGGATTGTTATATACTCCTCATTCTTTAAGGTTTAAGTGTATTCCACCTTTGAAGCTAACCACTAATGTGCAGTTCGCACAACAACAAACATCAAGTACACATTATACTGCTGATAATTACAACTTAATTGTTACAGCAACTTTGACTTTAATTAACAGTTCTGGTGCTACTGTAATGACACAGGGACTTAGTGATTTCTTTTCAATTAAGTTATTATCTCAAAAGCCGTCAGATTATCGTACAGAAAATCACGGGCAATCCCAAACATTTTACTGGGGGCAAGTTGATGCTACTTATGCTTTAATTTCGACAAAAGATATTAAAATTGACTTTGGCAACGCATCTTTTAAAGATAAAAACTTTAGAGCCAAGATTACCTTTGATGTAAATATAGTCGAAAAAATGTCAAATGGTACATCAACTGGCACTAATTACTATGCTATTGCTAACAAAACAATTCATAAAGAGTTTAACTATACAGACCTAGTTGATACAAATTATACTTATCAGCAATCTGTGTATAAAGACAATGAAACTTTACAATCAATTACTGATAATGGTGTTGATCTAGTTTATATGATTAACAATACAACACAGACTGATTGTGAAACTGAAATCCCATTATATGTAGTTAGTGATGATGCCCCTATTGATGTAGTGGGTATTGCTAAGAATGGTGTTATAACAGAAACAAAATCTTATGTAATACTAGGTTTTCTAAAAGACGATATTCATGTAATCAATGCTAACGGAAAAGGAGCTACTTTTAGTGCAGAGCGAAAGACCGTATTAAAGTCGGGTGATAACCCATGTTGTTGTACACAATACGACCAGCGAAGAGTTTTTGCTGGTTCAATCGAGCACCCATTAAAAGTTTGGTTTACTAATGCTGGCTTTCAGTCATTGATGTGTTATCATCAACCATCTTTAGGCGATGATAGAATTGAGATTGAAGCAGTAACAACTGATGCCGATAGAATTAAACACATGATTGCTTTACAGTCACTAATCTTAATGACTGGTTCAGCAGAATTGCGTGTATATACACAGAACTCTGATAGCTTAACACCTAGCTCAATCGCTGTTAAAGTTCAGTCTTATATTGGTTCTAATGATGTTCAGCCTTTAGTTGTTAATTCTACTATTATATTTGCTGGAAACCGTGGCGGTCACATCTACGGTATGACGTACACTTATTCAGCAGATGGTTACAAGTCCAGCGATATTTCTATTCGTGCTCCTCATCTGTTTGATGAAAAGAATATTGTAGATATGGCTTTATCAAAAGCACCTACACAAATTGTATGGGCTGTAAGTTCAAGTGGAGACTTGTTAGCTTGTACTCTTTACTTAGACCAGAATTTATGCGCATGGACTAGAATTGTAACTGATGGGCATTTTGAAAGATGTGCCACAATTACAGAAGGTAATGAAGATAGATTATATGTAGTTGTTAATCGTGGTGGCAAACGCTATGTTGAGCGTATGTCTAACCAAATTATTAGTTCTAATCCTACTAAGCATAGATACTTGGATTGCTATTTAAACAACGTATTTCCACAACCAACTAAGAATGTATCTGGATTAAGTCACTTGGAAGGAAAGACTGTTGGCGTGTTTGTTGATGGCAAACCTCAATCAAACAAAGTAGTCCGTAATGGTGCTATATCTTTAGATACGGCTGGCTATGATATTACTGTCGGCTTGCCTTATTTATGTAAGCTGAAAACATTGCCTATCACAGCGCAGACTGCTAACCAGTTACAAGGCACAAGCAAGAACGTATCAGAAGTTTTTTTAAGACTAATGCACGATGGCGATGTTTATGCTAATCTATCAAGTGCAAAGAAGTTATATAAGGTTAAGACTGATGATAAATATTATCAGCCTTATGGTGACAAGTCTAAGCTAGCTCAATTAACAGTTGATGGTTCATGGCAGTTAGATACGTCACTTGTTGTTGAACATAGAGACAGCTTACCTTTAGAAATACAAGGTGTTGTTTATAATTTAACTATTGAAAATACAAGGACTTACTAATGAGCACAGCATACAATCTTCCTAAAGTAGCATCATATAATTCGGCAAACCATGCAACTAACAATGTTGACGGCTCTAGTGATTGGGATAAAAATACTAATGATTTATTTCAACTAGGTGTCGGCAATGCTATTGTTAATGGTTTTAGTTCTTTTAGTGAGTCTTATAAAAACGTATTACAAGGGCAGATGTCAGCTAGAAATTATCAAGCGCAAGCTGATAGCTATAACTATCAAGCTAACATGGCAATGCAGAATATGTTTAATGCTTATCGTCAAGGCGAATGGCAAGCGATGGATATGGGCATTAAAGACAGACAGAAGCTAGCAGATATTAAAACGACTAATGCAAGTTCTGGTGTAAAAATGACAAGTGGCTCTAAGAAAGAATTAGAAGACTCACAGCGTTTAATTCATGCCCAAAATCAGAAAACATTAAGAGACAATATTGAAGCACAGGCTAGCCAGTATCGCCAGCAAGCAGTTAATATGCAAGCACAGGCTATTGTCGCTAAAGGTAATGCGCAGGCACAAAACATGATGGCTAGCTTATGGTCGCCATTTATCAATGGTTTTATGACCGTAGGCTCTGGTATTGCTAAGGCTTACTATGGCGCAGATATGTACAACAAAGGCTTATATTCAGCAAAGGATGCTTTATAAAAATGGCTACACTATTAGACTTATCACATATAAATTTAAACTTACAGCAGAATGTACAACCAGCTAATTTGGCATCTCAACCAGTACAAGATTACAACGGATTAGATAAAGCTGGATTAAAAGCATCACAGGAGTTTTTACAGTCTTTTGCTAAAGCTCGTGCTGTAACTATTGATATTCAAGATGATGCTAATGCATCTACTAATGCGTTGGATTTTGAACGTGACATATCATCTAAGCTAGACGAAGCTAGTAACCTACAAGGTACAAAGGCACAAGAAGCCTTTGACGCTCTACCAGAAAAGATTGCACAAGCACGAGAAGTTTATACAGACAAGAACTTAAACGCACGTCAGAAGTTTTTATTCTCTAAGAAAACTAAGGATATGGAAAACGGTTTTCTTATTCGTGCTAACTCTATTCAAGCCCAAAAGGCAATGCAAGATAAACTTAAGGCTATGAGTCAAGAGTTAAAGAACAAGATTAACGATGTTGCTTTAACATGGAATACCCCTGTCTTTGAGCAAAACTTGCAGACGTTAAAAGACTTAGTTGCAGAACAGCAAAATATTATCGGTTACAACAATAAAGATGATATTGAAAATGCACAGCGTGAAGCTACAAGTAAGTTATTCTCTACTGTTATTTCTGGCGATATTCAAAATAAAAGATATGGAGTTGCCAGACGTGGTTTAACAGAACACGCAGATGATTTAGACGGCATTGATCGTATTCGTTTAATGAACGCTTTAACAGCAAGTATGACTAGCGATGCAGAAGAAAAACAACGTCAAGCTCATTCAGATGCGATGGAGTTATACCGCAGTCTAAAACAATCAGCTAGAGACTATATGGATAACGGTCAATTTGACTTAGGTAAAAAAGCAAACGATCAAGCAAACGCTATTGGAACACAACTAGGATTACCCCCATTAGTATTAGGGGCTAACGATGTTGTTGCGCAGAAAAAGTATAACGGTTGGCTAGTAGGCAAAATGAATGAAGTTAAAAAGAATAAAGGCTATTCTGATTTGGAAAAACAACAGCGTTTTACAGAATTAAAACAGAATGAAGATTTAATCAAAAATGCAACTGAATTAGTAAACGTTGAGTTTAAAGGTAAGAAGCCTAAGACAAAAGAAGAGAAAGATGCTTTCGCTTTAAAGTTAAACAAAAAGATTGATGAGTTAGCTTACGGTCAAGTTGAACAGGAAAGTAAGATAGCTTATGAGAGCGCAGACTTTAATAGCAAAGCTGTAACTCAATTCTTTGATATAACTCAAAGTTTAAAAATGGACTATGACAACTCTGGTGCAATTAACACAGAAGATTTTATTCAGCGTGTTTGCGCACAAAGTGAAGATGCAAGAAAATTAGTTGCATCTTTAAGCAAAGAACAGTATGCAGACTTTAAAGACTTAGTGCACCCTATGGCGGGTGGTCGTGAAGTAGGTAATGATGTTGGCTATAACAACATAATGAAAATACAAGATTTAACTTTACAATTCAAAGACTTAAAAGCTGTAAAGGAATACGCTATTACAAATCATTTTAGCCGTCAACAAGCTAATGATTTTAAGATGGCGTATCTAAAAGTAAGAGCAACAAGGAACACTAAGACTTTAGAGCAAGTTGAAAAGTCAGACAAAAATATCTATGCACAAAAAATGTTTGGCAATGATTATAAAGACTTAGAACCAGAAAAACAAAGATTAGTAACTCTGGCTGTGTCAGCCAGAAATACTGCTGTTATTCAGTACGCAGATGAGCACGACTTAAACTTAGAAAAAATGTCAGATTGGTTGACAGCTAATATTATGACAGACCAGCGCTATGACTTTACCAAAGTAAATGTTAACGACCAGCAAGTAGCTTTTGAGCAGGCACAAAATATACAAACAGTTTCTAATGAAGCATCACAAGAAATGAAAGATTTTGCCGATAGTTATTTACCAGCAGATGAAAAGAACAACGTTCAATCAAGATATGATTTATTTACTGAACTAGAACCTTTTAACTTTACTACTGGTTATGGCAAGACTTCTAAGAAGCATACTATCTTAGTAAGACAGCCTATTGTTAGTTTGGTTGATAGTAATTCTGGTATTGTCGGTCGTTTCTCTCCACATCGAGATTTGGATATTGCTAACATACAAGAAATGGACAAAGACTCTATGGATAAGTATAATAAACCTATTCAGAGTGAAGCTGATATAGTAGAGTTTTTAGCAAAGTACGAGAGAGATAACGGTAAAAAATGGCAGATCAAATATACAAGTCCGAACTATCACAGAAACCGATATTTGAGCAAGTTCAACGTGTCGGAATAGGTCAAGCAGTTATAGACCAGAAGCAAGACTTTATAGGGTCTATGCCTTTTGACTACTCATCTTTCACGGAGCGTCAGAATGTTGCTCAAAATCCTTTGCAGTATTCTGAACTCATGGGCGACACCCTTAACGTTATCAACTCTAATGATTATCAGTATCAGTTAGGAAGTTACTTACAAAAGAATAACATTCAGCAAGGTCAGACTTTAACTGATACTGATTATGACAGATTAACTGCCGAAGATTATGCTTTATATTCAGCCAGTCAAGGCAGTTATGATGCTGATAAAGAAAAGAAAAACAGCTTAGACTTTGCTAAAACATTAGCGCAACAAGGAAGATTGTCAGAAAACATGATAGTCCCTTTTGCTTTTGCTAATTATAAAAAAGCTACTTCTGATACATTTTATATTAACGGTGTTCCTAGTTTAGATAGTAATGTTCTGTCTAAGCTAGTATCAAATCCGAATGTATCAGCTTTAACCCTAGCTAAAATATCTAATGGTTTAGATATGATTGCTGGGGATAAGAATAATTTATCTACTTTTGGCACTGTTACTTCAACATTTAAAAATACCGAAGCCCAAGATGAAGCATCAGAGCAATACGGTAATTATGAATTAAACGCACAACAGGCTAGAGATATACAGCGCAAAGCCCAGTTGCTCTATGAGTCTGAAAACAGTAATGCACTTATTAAATTTGGTGCTACTTTTGTGGCTGAAATGGCACAGGCTTATAAACGTAATCCATTGAGTGCTACTGCTATTACTGTCGCTAGTGCTATTACTGCCCCGTTTACTGCTGGTAAGAGCATTGCTTTAGGCTTTGGTGCTATTCAAGCATTAAGAGATTTTAATTCCGCTCGTGAGAGTGTGGCTTTAGAAGCAGATTTGGCTCGCCCAGAATTATCACAACACGATGCTTTAAATTCATATCAAGCATTAGGCTCTGGTACTACCAACGCATTACTTGACGTTGCTACTTTTGGTATGATGGGCAAGGCTCTATCAACTGCTGGCACTAAAGCATTAGAACAGTTTATTACTAAAGAGCAAAAGACCGCTAAGGTTTTAGAAAAGTCCAAGATAGCTAAAGCCTTGCCTACCGAAGCTGAAACTTTGGCAAAGCATAACCATGAATATTTAAAAGGTATCGGTGCGCAATTCTTAGAGAATACAGCAATGATGGAAACTGTTGGTTTGACTCAACAGATTGCGACAAACAGTTTATCAAACAAAGACTTAACAAACAACTTAGGTAATGTTGCTAAAGAAAGTTTTAAACAAGGTCTAGGTTTATCTGCTATGTCAACCGTAGGCTTTGCCCTAAAGTACCCATTCAGCCGTGCAAAGATTATAGATGCGTATGCTAAGTTAAGTGATAAAGCTCAACACGATGTAGTAAATACAACTCTTAATGAACAGACCAAAGATTTAAACTCGATTGATAAAGCAAGAGTTGTTAAAGATACAGGCTTAATGGAAGTTAAGTTTGATAAAACTGATATTCAGAAGATGGCAGACGAGAATGATATTGACTTAAGCCAGAGCTGGATAGCAGACAAGATGAGCAAAACCCCAGACGGTGAGACTGTTTCAGTTCCTTTAGATGAATATTTATCTCACTCTAAAGAGGGCGACTTTGCGTTATTTGAGGAAATACGTCACGATAGTGATGAGGGTATTTCTAAGCAAGAAGCCGAACAAACATTCAGCCCAGAGACACAGAAAGAATTAGATGCGGAGTATCAAGACTTTCTTAATAAGACAGTTGAAGAGAACGAAAAAGACGTTAATGAACGCAGTGCTATTGAAGCTGATGTAATGACACAAGTACGTAAAGCTGTGCCTGCATCTAATTCAGAACAAGCAAGAAGTATCGGTTCTTACATTGCATCTATCTGGGAGTTTGTATCAGACCTTACAGGTGATGGACTGCTAGAATCTTACAATAGCAACAAAGCAAAGATTAAACGTGAGATGACACCACGTTACACCGATGGTTATGAGTTGCATTACTTAGGCATCTTTACTGATGATGGTGAAGCTAAGGTTACTGATAAAGGTGATAATATTACAGCTTTACATGAAGTAGTACACTACTCGTTAACAGGACTAGAGTATGCAGAACAGAGACTAAGAGAAAAACTAGCAGTAGCTGATGAAGCAACAAAGCCCCAGTTAGAAAAGAATTATAAGAAAGTAAAGTCTATATTAGACTATGTGTATGGCGGTGATTATTCACATGTAGAAAAAGGTAGTGAACAGTGGCGCACGGCAAATGAAAAATTTGTGGCACAAATGATGCTGGATATTGTTAGCGGTCACGCAGAAGCACAAGCTGTTAAAGATTTTTACAAGAGTTTACAGAAGATGATTATCAACGCTTATGCTATACGTGCAAGGCATGGTGATCGCACTTCTCGTATGACACCTAAAGAGAAACAAGCTAATGCTATTGAGCAGATTAACGATAGCTTTAGTACAATTTATAATCAGCAGTTGTATGTTGATGACCCTGTGTTTAATGAGTTTGCCAAAGATTTGTTTGATGCACAGAAAGAAGCAGAGATGTATGAAGGTTTATACATCGGTGATAGCGTTGATACTTTAACAAACTCTAAAGGCGAGAAGATTAAACTTGATGATGAGATTGTAAGCAAAGTTAAAGCAGAACGTGAGGGCTTTAGAGATTGGCTAGTAAACTTTAGAAGTAAGGTTAGTGCAACCTTATTTGCTTTCGGTCAAAAGTTAGATAGTGAGTTTGGTAAACTGCTTAAGTCAAATAAAGAAGCAAGCAAATTCTTTAGAGAACAAGGCAAAGAGTTTAAGCAAGACTTTTTAAAGGCTTATAAAGAGATGAAGAATACTTTAAAAGATAAGCCAGAGTTTAAATTCTTACTTGAACTTAAAGAGCACCCATTCAATCGTGACGAAATAAAAGGTATGCTTGACCGTAAGCAGTTGACTAAGCGTGAGTATAAACAGTTAGAAAAAGATGGTTTCTTATCTGATGATGGTGAAACGCTTACAGCAAAGAGTGCTATCTATAAAGGTGTAAGTCCTCGTCGTATGCTAAGTAGTGCCTTGCAAATCAGAACACCTAACGCTTACTTGCGTAGGTCTGCATTTACTAAAGCATTAAAAGACTATAAACGTAAGGTAAATGATAGGTTTGCAAATGGCAAAATCAAGGAGCGCTTTTATCAAACATTCGGAAACATCTTGCGTTATGAGCATCAGCTTATTAACAAGATGAAAGGTACACTTGATAAGCCTAGCTTTGTAAAGTATCTGGCTAACAGAGCTATACAAGATAGCAAAGTGTTCAAGCATGGCGACCGTTACTATATGTCACAGGCTCAACGACTAAGACAGAAAGCACAGGCTTGTCTAAAGAAAGGCGACCTAAAAGGTGCTGATGATTATTATCGTGCATCACGTGTGACCGCAGAGCTTGCCTTTGCTAATACACGCACACGTAATATTATTGAGAAACAAACAGATAGAGTTAAGCGTTTAGTATCTAAAGGTCGTGAGGATTTATTTAAGCAAGGTTATGACAATGATACTTTAGACTTAGTAAGGACTATATTAGACAGGACTGGTTTGGGTAATAATTTTAAAGGTGACTTAGACAAAGTTAGAGCTAGAGCTAAAGATGATCCTATTATTCAGATGACTGTTGATTTATTTGATAGCTTTGATAAGAGTAATCTAAATAAAAAATATACAGACTTAACAACAGCTGAAATAGAAAAGATACATGATACCATAGAGGGGCTTGTAACTCTATCACGCCAGCAACGTGAAGTTATCCTTGATGGTAAGAAGTATGATCGTGAGCAAGTCATCAATGACATTGCAAATCAAATTCAGTATGAACACAAGATCGTTAACGGTAAAGTTGTACTAAGATTAGATGAAAACGGTAATCCTATTCGTAAAAAGAATAAAGCACCAGACCGTACGCTTAAGAATGGTGGTACAGGCTTGACTGCTGGTTGGCTAACAAAGAAGATACTAGGCATTGATGCAAGTGCGAAAGCCATCTGGGGTAAGATTGAGCAATGGGTGTACAGCATTGATGGCGAGATGGGTGGTACTTTACACACTCTATTCTTTACTCCTGTTCGTAGAGCACTAGCTAGAAGTGCAAAGACAACAGCGGAGTTTAAAAACAAGTATCAAGCTGTCTTAGCTAAAGCGCAAGAGTCTTATAGCTTAGGTCAGATTACATCTAACCTGCCAGACGTGCGCAATGGTGGTGCCCCTATTGTCTTTGGAGCTGGCAACTCTTCTGCTTTTGGTTGCGGTCAAGCTGAAATCTTGGGACTTCTTACTCACATTGGTAATGATAGTAACTTCTCTAAGCTATGTGAAGGTTATGGTTGGACCCCACAGCAAGTGTTAACCTTTGTACAAGATTGTGTTGACAAAGGTATTATCACAAAGGAAATGCTAGAAGCATGTAATGAATTGTGGGCTATAAACAAAGAAGCATTTATACGTGGTGACAAGGCTTATTATCAAGTCCATGGTATTCACCCTAAAGAGTTGGAACCTAGACCAGTGATAGTGACTATGCCAGATGGTTCTAAGTTTACTTTAACTGGCGGTTACATGCCTATTGTTACTAACAAATCTGTATCAGTAGCAAGAGAAAAGACACAGCTGTCATCTAAGTTAGATAACATCAATGAATATGGCAGACACTTTGTTGACGGACACCCAGCATTAGCAGACGGTTGGGGTAAAGAACGTAAGAACTTAAAAGACCAGTCAGCTATTTCTTTTGACTTAGCAGAGCTGTGCAACAAAGGTGTACAGGTGGCAAGCTATGCAGACTTAGCTCCAACAATTCATAATGTACAATCTGTATTTAATTCACAAGAAATTAAAAATGCGTTTGCGAACACGGACCCAGAAAACTATCACGCTTATGTTGAGCGTTTAATGTTAGAAGCATGTAACTCTACTGTTAATCGTATTCAAGGCGACCCATTAGATAATGGTTTCTTTCATAGTTTAATCGCACAGGTAGGTCAATCCTTAATGGCATTAAACCCTACTGTTGCTATCGGACAGTTAGCTGGTTTATCAGCATCATTGACTTACGTTAAGCCTAAGTATCTGATGAAAGGTTTGTTCTTATGGGGGCAGAAGTACAAAGATACACTTGACATCTTAGCTAAGAAAGACCCATTCTTTTACGAACGCTTGATTGCTAACCAGTCACACTTGCAAGAAACGGTACAGTCTTTACTTGTTACTAAACATGCACGTGGTTTCTTGAATAGTGTTTTGTTAAATCATGGCAGAATTTCTGGTTGGCTATCAGAAAAGTTTGCTTATGCTATGTTGAAATGGGTACAGGATAGAGTCGATGTTGCTACTGCGTATGGTGCTTACATGCAAGAAATGGATAAAGCACCTACTCATTTTAAAACAGAAGCTGATGCTGATGCGTTCATGGATAAAGCAATGCAGAAAGCTAGCCAGATTGTACGTATGACACAATCATCATCTAACCGTGTTGATAAGGCTGGTGTTGAGAATAGCAGTGCCGTCACAAAAATGTTTATGCAATTTCAAAACTATTTCTTTAATGTAATTCAGACAGAGATAGCAGAAGCTAAACGTTGTAAAGCAATGGATATGAGTGTTAAGGAGAGAGTAGCACGTAATGCTTATGTACTTACAACCTTAGTAGTAATGCCAGCTTTTATGAACGGTTTAATCTCACGTGTTGCTCATGGCGATACAGAGAACATTACAGACTTGCAAGAGTTGTTAACCATGACAGCTAAGGAAACGGCTAAGACTTACACTCATGGTGCTCTTCCTATTATCGGTGGTATGTTTGATAATACCATTGAGAGTGCTGGTGGTAAGAATAAAAAGAACTATCGAGGTACGGTAGGTATATCTTCCCCTACCACCAGTGCTTTAACCAATGCGGTTAATGGTGTTTCAGCTTTGATACAGGGTGATTTTAAAACTAAAAATGCACGTGATATACTGTATTTAAGCACTGATGTATTAAAAGTCGGTTCATTAAACTCTCTCTTTAAACGTGGTTTTCAGTCCTATGACAGCAGAAAGAGTACACCAGAAGATACAATCAGAATGTTAATCACAGGCTATCAGTCCGACAAACAAAAGGCTAAGTAATGGCAACGATAAATAGCAACGATTATAATAAACTCACAACAAGCTCTAAGTCTGATAGCAATGAGCTTGTGTACTATACTTCTCGTGGTGTTCCTGTTTATACTGGTGAATTTCATGGTGTTTTAATCGGTAATGCTACCACAGCAAAACAGTTTGAACACGACTATACTTTGTCTGCCACTGGTGATGCAACAGGACAGGTGAGGTTAAATTCTGGCGATGCCCAGATTAAACTTACTGTAACCAGAGCAGACCATGCAGGCTCGGCAGACTTCGCAGGTAAGACAGAGTTTTCATCGCACTCTTCTCACGCTGATATGGCTAACACAGCAGAGTATGCCTATGAGTCTGGACACTCTAGCAGGGCTACATTAGCTGATGTGGCAACAGAAGCAAAGCATACACCTTTAGCTGACTTAGCAGCTAGAGCGACCCTTGCAGATAAAGCCGAGGGCTTGACGTGGGATATGATCCAAGTCGTAACTGAATATCCTACTAACATTGCACAAGGTGTATTGTACATTAAAGTTTATGATGAGTTTCATAATAACGGTTGGGAGATTATCGGCTTTAAGTATAGAGATAAAAAAGGTTTAATCAACACAACTGATTTAAGCCTTTATCGTATCAGATATACTAACCGTGCGTTGACTGAGGACTTTATGGAACACCGCAGAATATGGGCAACACCAAGCCCAGAAAGAACTTTGTCAAGTATCAAAGGCGAGATTGAGCAAATTAACGTAGCAGAGAATGACACGCAAGTCGAAGCCTTAGCTAAAAGAGAAGCTAAGTTTTTTAGACAGGAAGATTTACTTTAAACTAGGAGAAAAATTATTATGGCTGTAACGATTGAAAACGGTTCTTTTGTCGGCAAGGACCAAGAAGGTAATGTTGTTCGTGTTCGTGGTTTTACAGACAATGATATAAATAAAATCAAAGGTGCATTGTCTGACATTAAACAAATCAAAATTGATTTAAAAAGTATTAACGCTGGACAGAAAGAGTTAGCTTACAAAGACTATACAGCAACTGCAAATCAAGCCGATATGCCTAGCGGTGTGTACTTTCTTGTACCAATGACAGCGGATAATCAGTTTATAGCTTTTGATAAAGTTACTGGTAAGCCAGCTGATACTACAAAGAAAGTCGATCACTTTGTGATTATGTATAAGTCAACAGGTGCAGACGGTAAAGTTAGCAACTTAGGAACACAAGAAACTAATACCAATATTGATGGATTAGCACGGTTAGATGGTGATAATTCATTTACAGGTTCTAATACTTTTACTAAACCTGTAACAGTTGCTACTCCAACAGGTATTAACCATGCAACAACTAAAGGATATGTAGATGAGTTAATCAATACCAAAGACGATAGCTATGTACATAAGACAGGCAACGAAGATGTTGCTGGTGTAAAGAACTTCACATCAAGCCCCCTAGTGCCAACAACAGAACTTAATTCGCTAGCTGACAATCAAGTACCAAGTGCAAAAGCTGTTAAGTCTTTAGTGGTTAACTTTATTAAATACTCCGAGACTAAACCAAGTGCCGAGAGTGTTGAAGAGAATAGCCTTGTTATGTACCCAGCGGAGGATGCTATCTAATGAAGATGCAAATGATACCTGCTATCATTAACGATACAGGTGATTGCTGTTGCCAGTGCCCACCAAACGGTCAAGACGGTTGGTGCCATTGCAATGATAACTATGACGGAAAAGGTAATGACATCGAGAACGCTATTACTTGTGACCTAGTATGGGCTGAACTTCAACCTAACGGGCAGAAAAAATATTTTAAAGTTGTTAGTGGTAGCGCACAGCAGAACATGCCAGTGGTTCTACCAACTGCAAGTCTTACTAAGCGTGGTGTAGTACAGCTCACTAATGATTTAAGTAACCGTGAAGATATTGCTTTAACTCCTAAAGGTGCTAATCAGATTAAAGCTACTCTTGATAAAGAAACAGCTGACCGTATTGCAAAAGATACTGATTTGCAAAATCAGATTAACAAAGAGAAATCAGATAGAGCAAATGCAGATACTGATTTATTAAATAAGATAAATCAAGAGAAAGCAGACAGAACAGATGCGGACAAATCTTTATCTGACCGCATTACACAAGAGACAGCTGATAGAAAGAAAGCAGATAGCGACTTATCTAATCGTATCACAAGCGCAGAAAGTAAAGCAAACAAAGCTGTTACAGATGTTACAAGTGATGGTAATGCAACTGTTACTGTAACTAAAGCAGACGGAACATCTAAGAGCTTTACTATTAACAACGTTGCTCATGCAAGTAGTGCAGACAGTGCAACAAAAGCCACTACTGCTGATACAGCTACTAACGCTAACCACGCAACATCAGCTGATAGTGCAACTAAGGCAACAAGTGCAGACCATGCAACAGTTGCCGACAGGTTAGCCGATGGTAGTGGTAGCAATGTACTAGGTTTTCCCGATTACACAAAAGGTGTTAATTTAAACTTTACCGACGTACTCGGTCAACCGTACTCACCAACCATGGTATCTAACGGTTTTGTTATAGCTTCTTGTTCTGCAAGTTCAAACGCACGCACAGATGGTGATACTGTTTCAGCAAAAATTAGTTTTACAGTAAATGGCAAAATAATTACCGTTCAACAATCCACAGCGCATAACGGCGCTTCGGCTGCTGCAAGTGCTACGTTATGTTTTCCTGTAAAAAAAGGTGACACTGTTCTTATCACAGCAATAGAAAGCCATACCTTTGGTGATGGTACTCATGGTAATGTTTTTGCAACATTTTTCCCTTGTTTATAAAAAAAACAAAAGCCCTTATTCCAAGGGCTTATTTGTTTAATCTACTTTGTTATAAGTTATATCATTGACATACACAACAATGTTTCCTTGTACTAATATAGGATTATGTGCTGGGAAAGAACTTTCGCTTATAACTGTATTAAGCTCTGGTCCATAAAAAGTAAAGGTTTTTGTATTTGATATTCCAAACTCCAAACCACCAATAGCATTTCTTGATGTAAGTTTGTTAAGACCACCTGTTCCTGTGTCCGTAACAACTAAGTTAATTGCATCTACAACAATATCGCTAGCTTTTCCAATTTGTTTTGGGAAAGTAAAAGGAATATCAAAAAAGTATTGATATGTAATATGGTAATTACCATTACCAATACTCTCTCTATTGATTATATGAGTATCAACACTTTTTTGTACTAAGGCAGTTGTTAATACATATTTCTTAAAATTTACAACGCTACCATCGCCACCACTACCATCGGCTAACCTGTCGGCAACTGTTATTTTATGCTAAAATATAACTAATACTTTTAATACATGTATAAATATACAGAGGAAAAATAATGGCTAAAGGAACAGGCACTTACGATGATCCTATTATCGTTGATGGTATTTTTACTAAAACGATTGACGGTGTAAAAAAGTTTTTTAAATTAAATACTGGTTCAAAACAATCAAGTGGACCTAGTACAGGGGGGTCTAATTGTGTTCAGTATGATAGTACAGGGGCTGTTACTCTAACAACTAAACCTCAAATTATTAGAAAAAACACAGATGATAGTAACCTTTCTCTGTGTGGAGGTAATAGTAATACTGACGGTGGATTTGTTATTGTTCACGGTCCAAAAGAAAAGACTAAGACAAGCACTGTTGAATTAGTATCTCAACAAGGAACACAATCTATTAGACTAATGATATGGAGTTCACAATATAGTTTACCTTATATCGAAATTAAAGATGGAACAAAAACAACACAAAAAGGATTTGTATTTTCTGTTAATAATAAAATTGCAACAAACGGAAATGTAGATGTATATCCTTATCCAGATACAGGAGCATCACCAACAGGAATGTTGCAAAATCAAACCGTTGCAAGCAAAAAAATAACCCTGTCGGGTGTTATATATGTAAATGTTACAAGCGCAAATGCAAATGCAACTGTGAATTTATTTGTTAATAGTTTTAAAGTGTTTGGCTTTCAACCAAAAGAAGGTACAACAAATTTTAAAATGTTTAGTGCAATCGTTGGAAAAAACGATATCGTGCAATTTTCTTATTCAAATTGCACGGCTTCATGGGATTTTATACCTTTTAAGTGATAAATATTCTTAAATTTAGACTGTAAGAACCATAAGAAAAGTGTTACTCTATAATAGCAATCAAAGAATTGCGTTTGTCTAATTAACATAGAAGATATAATCATGGGTGATTATGCAAGCAAAGGTGTAGCAGGCTCTGGCTTAGGCTTAGGTATTGCTGGTACTGCACTTGGTTTATTAAATGGTAATGGACTTGGTGGTCTGTTTGGTTGTGGTAATAATTGTGCTGTAAATAATATGGCTGGTAATGCAATGGTTGCAACACTAGCAGAGAAAGATGCAGAGATTGGGCAGTTAAGAGCAGAGAAATATACCAACGATAAGTTAGGTGAAACCTATATTGCCCTTAACAATCAGATCAACAAAGTCGCTGGTGATCTTGCTACCTTGTCATTAAATAATGAGCGTAGAATTGCAGGGCTTGAAGGTCAAGTATCATGTTTAGCACAGGCAACTAATACTGCAATCGCTGGTATCAACAATACTTTAGGTACAATTACTAAGACTGTTGTTCCTATTGGCGCTGTATGTCCAGAGCCTATGCCAGCTAAGAACACATGGGTTGCCCCTACCACCACCCCTACTACTGGCGCATAAGATAAGAGGTTAGTATGCAAGTTACAACAGAAGATATTACTAATGCCCTTATGAAATGGGGCGAGAATGACTTGGCAAACAAAGGCTCAATGCTTAATCAAGCACTGGTTTACTTTGTTTTACTGCAAGGAAAAGATAAGGTTAAACAGTTGATTAAGCCTTTAGATATGCTGTCTGATAATGGTACCTTTGATGTTGACCAACTGCATACTAACCTTGCTAAGACTCTTGAAAAATTTGGTGGAACTTTCCATGTTAACTATCTTAATTATAATTTTGATGGGGAAGACTTGGAAAGAATTTTTGGTTACTTAAGAGGTGAGTTATGATGAAAGAGATTAGCGAGTATGAGAGCGATGAGAATGAAATTAAAGACTGTCTAAAACAATCTTTAAAGATGTCTCTCGCAACTGTTCATAATCTTTACGATGAACACAAGGAAGATGAAGGCTTATCTTTAGACCAGATACATTGTTTAAGACGAGCCTTACAATCTATCCTTATCGTTCATCAGATTAAGAAAAGCTAAAGAAAACTATCTATTAGTTTGTATAGCATCATTGCTATGCTTGCCGTTACCCCAATGATAATATACGGTAACGCAATACACGCTTGAATAGCCTTACCGCTAGGTAGATACCAACCTATTTTAGTGATAAGGCTAGTCTTTTGTACTGGTCGTGATGCCTTTTCCCATTCCTCCCTCATTCTTTGTTTAAACATTTTCTTCTCTAGCTGTTGTTGCTTCCAAGTTTTTACTACTACTTTTTGTTGCATTTTACACCTCTCATTAACGCAGGTGTAGTTAATGCACGTTCAATACTCCAACCATGCTGTATCCTCCACTGATATAGTTGTATTCTAATCTTATATTTTCCTAGCATCATCTTTAATGTTTTGTATTTATTACCTAAGTGGTCGATGTATTCGTTGTAATACTTATGAGATTTGCATGGTCTAAAAGGTGTTGTTAATGCCTTTTTTAATTCCCAACCTAGAGTAAGTCTAGCTCTTAACTGTTGTGCTGGCATGTTGTATGCCTTTGCCATTTCCTTAAAGCTATCAAAGTGATTGCCTTGATAGTCAACGCAAGGTTTAGTTCTCATTTAAAACAATCCTATAAAGAAATCAATATACAATAGTAGTAGTGTGCTTGCCATTACTAGCATGATTAGTGCACACAATATTCTAACCATGCCACGTGTAATGCTAGTCACTTTCTTTTCGCTCTCTGCTTATTACTGGCAAGTCCCACTGGTATTTAAGACACCATTCTTTACAATCCTTTTCACTCATACTCTCTAAGAGTTGTGCTTGTTCTGCTGTGAGCTTGCACAACTCATTCGTATGACTGCTCCCTTCACCTTTAATAATACACAACGTATGTATTAGTAGTGTATTGTTTTCAGCATCTAAGATATAGTCTGTAATATCTTTCTCTCTGCCATAGTCCATAAAGTCTTCACAAATTCTTTTCATCTTTTTAGTCCTCACAAAAATAAGAGTCTTTAATTATATCTTCAATCACCTTGAAAGCCCTATCAATAATGTTAATATAAAGAACCTCTAGGCGATCAATATCACCAAGGTATCTTAGACAACTAATATCATCAAGGTATATAGCTAATATCTTTCCGATGCTTTCATAATCGCTGGGTAAACAGCTTCCCCCATTGCGCCAGTAACGATCAATTTGCCATGCTCTTTCTCTTGCATCTGTTCTAATAGTATTATCTGTATCATTGTTGATAATGCTAGGCAACATCACTTTATTCTTATCAACTACAATTAAATTACATTCTTTTGTTGATGGCATTTCACTTGCATCATCTTGTAGCATTTCTAATAAGTCTTGTTTAATATACTCCACCACATTAAACAAACAATCAGCGTACGGTTGCCCTTCACTTTGTATAATTTCTATTTTCTTATTATCAATTCTTGTGTTTAAAGCCTTAACAATATCTTTAGCTTTGAATACAACCTTAACATTCATTTTTATTTACCTCTATATACAACTAAATTGATTTGATCGCACTTTCTAATATTTGTGCTTTTTGTAAATCAGTAAATTTTTTACATTCATAAATATCTTTTTGTGTAATATCCCTCTTAATAGAGAGAATAGTCCATGAACGTGGAGCACTACATTCAATTTTTACAACTGTTGAACGTGGTGTGTATTTGTACGCATTAGGAAATGTTTGTGCGTTTAAATCTATTTCTACCGATGCGCCTTTCATGTCTTTATAAGACAGAAAACGGCTTAGTCTATTTTCATATTCAACGATTGCCTTGAAAATTTCAAAGGCAGAAACAGTCCTAACTTTGCATTTATCTTGCAACGTATTCAGCTCTTTTATAAGAGCCTTTTCAGACTTTGGAGCTATCTTATAAAAGCTGGTCGGTGTTGTATGAACTGTAATAACTGTGTGCTTTTCGTTTTCCATTTTATTTACCCCCATATTATTTTTTTTAATCTTCAAATAAACTCTTAGAAAAATCCGAAAGGTCTCTATATTGTAAGGTTAATTCTGTATCAAAATAAATCTTATTGCCTAATCCGTTGTAGTAAAGTTTTCCATTTTTATCTTTATAGACTCTTGTAAAAAACATGCTGTACTTAGCTATTGTTTTCATGTAGTCCACGCTTTTATCCCATTCATAGCTAACCCTAACTACAACTACTCTATGAGTATTTAAAGTATCGACCAAAACAAAGTCATAAAATTCATCTTTCTCACGCCACGTTTTGTTTCGCCAGTAAGTGAGAGCACAATAAATATCATGCCCCGTGTAACTCATATCTTGCGTTATATTTATTTAGCATCATTTTCTAATAACTCCAATTCTTTTTCAATATGAGTAGATACGCTTAAGTTGGTATTTAACATTAAGTCAAGTTCCAGTAATACTCTTAGTCTTGATGCTAATTCACTGATAGCTTTAATGTTATCTATATAACAATATTCTCTTCTCCTAATCTTTTCCACATAATCTTCAATTCTATTAAGATAGTCATTGATAGCATCTGTTGTATTTTCTAATTGCTGTTTGTTACATTGCACTCTATTTGATGCATAACCCTTTAGGGTTTTTAGACGTGAGTTTTTGCTATTCATATTTAATCCTCTTTAATTAAGCCATTCTTTACAGCTTCTGTATGTGTAACGACAAACACAACACAGTCATTCTTAGCACTTAAGTATGCAATTTCACAATCTTTATATTTTGCCCGTGCAAAATACATTTCATCGCCTTTCTTGTATTTAGCTCTAGTGCTAGGTAATATCTGAAAACCAATTTTGTCATTAAACATATCAAAATGTTCTATAATTTCGCCAATAGTCATTTATAATTTCTCCCATTCTTTGTTAGTGCATGTCCAGTAATCATTATCACTTAATATGTTTTTTGCATCATCATAATCTTGACAGTCGTCATTGTATTCCTCAAACGCATCATAGAAATATGTATCAAACAATGCGCCTAATTGATATTTGTTCCATAAATAACAGGCATGGTCTAAGTTTGGAGCTTTATAAAAAGGTATGTAACCGCTATGCCCCTTAAAACGTTCGTCACATATTTCTTCAAAGCGTTCTAATAATGCTTGATTTTTCTTAACTGCATCACGTATTAAGTTAAGTTCTGTTAATGGCATGTCAAACTCAACTTTATCTGTTTCAAAGTTATACTCTTTTGGTCTGATAACTTTAACATTGTCAAAGGTTATCTTTTCATTTGTACATATATCAAGCCATTGAATTGCACAATCTTCCAAATAGCCTTGATAATTTCTTTCTTTTATATCATCTTCTGAAATCTTGATATTGTATTCATCATCATAATAACTGATAAACTCTTCTAAGCTATCGTTCCATGCTTGTTCATACACAGAATTATAACCGCCAGCGAACATTAAACTAACTACCTTAACTCTCATAATCCACCACCTTATAAAACGTTTGAAAACTCACGCTCATGTAAATATAACTTTTTGCCTTTGTAAATTTTTATATAATATCCTAGACAATCTTTGTAAATTGTTTCGCTTGAAATAATGTTATCATATCTGCCATTTTCCATATAGGTTGTATTTTCTCTAATTACAATGGCTTTCATGCTCTCTTTGAGCTTACCTTTGATAAAGATATAAATTTTATCAGTGCCATACATATTTAAGGTTGTTATAAATTTATATCCATCTTTAATTAAGCCACGCTCATACAGCATCGCAATTTCGAGATCAACTTTTTTCATAATTTACTCCAATATAACATCAATATAACCGTTGCGAGCATCAACTTTGTTAATTGTGTATATTTCCTTAAGTAAAAATACACTAGGTAAATTACTTAAGTACCCGTTAAATTCTAACGGTTCAAAGTTATCATCGTAATCATCTAATGTTGAGCATGAAACTTTTATAGTAAAAGGTTCTTCAATGGTATCAACTAATTCTTGTAATGTCATTACCTTACCTCCACGTCAAGCACTGGTATTTGACCGTCTTTAAATTCTGACGGATAAATTTTAATAATTTCTCTATCCTTAAGAATATCTAAAATTTCACATGGATAATTCATCCATGCACGATTTTTATATCGTACATTTACTTGTAATCTACCGTTAGTTTGAGACGATAATAATTGTCTTAGTGTAATCATATCTACCTCTTAAGTTTAAGTGTGATTGAGTTTTCATCACCTTTTTTATTCTTTAATTAAAAGTTTTAAAATTTCGTCTATCTTTTAGCCCTAATAGTTAAAAGCTCATTTGTTGCATGTACACGACACTTTACGTATTCATTTTTATCCTTATAAGCTAAAATCTGGCGTACATAAAAAGGGTAACGTTTTTCGTTAAGGTTTCGTAACACCAGACGATGGCTTACTTCCACAACTTCAAATTTCCCAGTACCACATTTAATGATTTGTCCGACTTTAAAAATTTTCATTTTTTACTCCACAAAGTTAAACATTTATCATAGTGGACTATTTCTAATCCACTAGCATAAATATTTTATTTAATTAGCAATAATAACAAACTTGTTACAAGTGCATTTGCTGATACAATCATCAGTGTTAGTTTTACGGCTTGTTCATGGGTCATTTTTTTATTACTCCAAAACTAATAGATTGAATAATGAGTATCACCGCATAAAGCGTATATATCATATATATTAACTGGGCTTTCTTCCACGGCTAAACTTTTCCATTCTTTTTTGCTTAATCCACGTTTAAATTTGCTAGGTGCATAGCGTGTTAAAAACGCTGTAATATGTCTGCTAGTGGTAAGACTCCAATCGTTCCATGTACGATGTAACCCTTTGTCGTCTAAGTAACAAACAATCGTGTTGTAACTTATTAGAAACATTCCTACACCATTTACACCTACACTTTTTGCCTTTCCATAAAAAGATTTGTTTCTCACAAATTCATTTGCTTGTAAATCTGTGAGATAAATCTCATGTTCTTTTAATTCGTCTCTGGTCATTTTATTTACTCCACTTTAGTTAATACTAATTCAAAAAGACTTAGAAAAATCCCTTTGAATTAGTAAGGCTTTTCAGCCCTACTAACCTATTTTTTATAGTAAAGTTGCTATACAAATTTCGTCTAATGCCATGAAATCTTTTTTAGAATACACATCACTAATGATGTATTGTTCGACAAACGCTCTACAATGCTTTAATAAATTTTCTACTAAGAGTTCTGATAACAGTCCTTCAAAGACTGTTTCATTCACATCAACCGCTGTTTTTGTGTGCTCAAAATCGTCTTCAACAAGCACAAAAGTGGTGCCCATAATATCACTAGTATAGTGCATATTTGCCCCAACACGCTCAATGTTGAATTTGTGAGTTTTTAACTCATACAAAGATTTAGCACAGTCAAGGGCGATATTTAATTCACATGGTAAGATATTTTTCATAATCAACTCTTATTTGTTAAATAACTCTAATCACACGGCACTAACTTAAATGCCGTGACATTAGCATTATTCTTCTGCTTTCAATTTGCGTTCGAGTTTATCATGTTCAGCGTGCATTTGATGCAATTCTTCGTAATAAAAATCTGGGGCAAATCTACCCACACTTGTGTATCTGTTAATCAAGTCCATTTGAAGGCTCATGCGCATTTTCAAGTCTTTGAGTAATTCTTTGTCAGTCATTTTGTAATCCTTAGCGCAACATGGCGCTTAAAAAAGTTTAAATTTGTTTGTTTCTTTTTATACTTTAATTATAGACGTTTATTTTAATTTGTCAAACTATTTTTTAAAATATTTTTAAAAAGTTTAAAGTCTATAATCAAAGTCTAAAAGAACTATATAAAGATGATGTTTCTTTATATTTTGTTAAGATAATTATAGCATAGTTTTAGTAAAAAGTGCAAGTTGTTTTATAAAACTGTATGTTTTAATAATTATTTGTGAGACAAATCAAAAAAGCGTTGTAACGTATTGAAATATAAAGCGTTTTGATTGTGTTTTTAGTTTGGTCTTGACAAGGTTTTTGAGATTGTTAAATTAGAGTTTGTGCTCGTGGGTATGCGCATTATTTAAGTATATTTCAAAGTTAATGCAAGCACATCAGATGTGACACGTTGTGTGATGTGTAGTCCATGTATTGCGCAATGTGTTCAATGTGCAAGTTCAGTTAGTGAGTATTGAATGAAACGGTGAAATGAGGTTGAAAGTAAGTGTATAAACAGACAACAGCATCAAATCTAATCAATCAAGTTAATCAGTAGTAAGTTTTCAGTTTGGCTTTTGGTGACAGTTCTATTCATTTGTCACATCACATCAAATCAATACAAATTAAATCCAGTTGCGCAATGTATGCTTTTTATTACACCGTATCAAACACAAATCAGATGCTAAGTCATCAGTAGTCACAAGTCTTGTGCGCTTTAAGTTGCGTTAGTCTAAGTCTAAGCATGATGCGTAATGTATGCGTTATACATCGTTGATTAGTCTCAAAGTCTAACGGTTGTGTAGTGTACAGTCCATACATACCGCATTAGTCTTGTGTTTATACGTTTAAATAGTTTGCTATTAAAATCAGTTGCGCAATGAATGATTAGTCAAGTTTTTAGATATACACAAGGGGGGGG
>OLGZ01000247.1_pt1 | contig 48588 bp, 40 predicted proteins | sample 1605981 | NCBI WGS metagenome assembly OLGZ01 (sample SAMN03283291) | human gut metagenome | biome: human-associated habitat; material: feces | host: Homo sapiens | place: Peru | collected 2012 | reverse complement strand
GAGAAGTCTCAAAAGGAGATAGAAGCACAAGGCCTTGACGCTTCATATGCGCAGGAAAAAAGTGTTTATTTTGTTGACCTTCCAGGCTACGGCTTTGCAAAGGTTTCAATGGAAACAAAGGAAAAGTGGGGAAAAATGATAGAGAGCTATCAGTTTTTCTTGGCTTTGCACCTTTATAGTGTGCTTGTCAGCGGTGCTTTAATGCTAATTTATTTGGTTTTAACTCAGGGTAATTTTAGAACCGAATTTGACTTTATCCGCCGAATCCGCGTGTTTTTGCCGCTTTATTATTTTTTCTTTGCGGTGGTGTTTTTCACGGGCTTTTTGCTTTTTGCCTTAAAGCACTATGAGCTGAGCCTTAGCGTGAAATATATGCTCGCGGCGTGGGTGGCGATTTTTGGGCTGAGTATCTTTCAGTTTGTCGCCTTTAAAAAAGCGCGAAAAAGCAAGCGGTATAAGCCTTTCAGGTCGCTTAGCTTTTTTGTGTTGCTTGTGAGCCTGCTTTTGCTCGCCCTTTCTTTTAAGATGCCATAATGCGCTTTTTGTTTGACGAAAACGCTGGTGTGAGCGAGCTTTGCTTGAAAGGCGAGCCTTTTTGTCATCTCAAAGTGCGCCGCACAAAAGTGGGAGAAAGCCTAAATTTACGCAACCTGCGCGATGATTTTTTATACACTTACAAGCTAAATTCGCTTGGGCGCAACTCTTGCACGCTTGTTTTGGAGCAAAAAACGCTTGCAAAGGCTGAAAGCTCAAATTTAAGCCTTGCGGCTGGTATCATCGAGCCAAAGGCACTTGAAAGGATTTTGCCCACGCTTAACGAGCTTGGGCTTGGCAGGCTGATTTTGGTTTATACGCACTTTTCGCAGGGCAATTTTGCGCTGGATTTTGAGCGTTTGCGGCGGATTTTAATCAGCTCTTGCGAGCAGTGCGGGCGTGCTGATATAATGCGCTTTGAGTGTTTTGAAAGCACAAAAGAGTTCGCAAAGGCTTATCCTAACGCTATAATGATAGATTTTAGCGGCGAAGTTAATGAATTTAACGGCGTTTGTGAAGATGATATTTTCTTTATCGGCGCAGAAGGTGGCTTTACAGACGATGAAAGAATGCTTTTTCAAAGAAAAATCAAACTCAAAAGCCCAAATATCTTGCGCTCACAAAGCGCACTTGTGGCTGTGGTGGCGAAAATTTTGCTCTAAATTCGCCCCGCAAAAACGCATTTTTAGCTAAATTTTGCTATAATAACCTCTCGAAAATTAAAAATTTATCACAAAAAAAGGCTGTAAAAAGTGATGAAAAAAAATGCAGTAAAAATACTTACAAATGTTGATTATAAGGCGTTGGCAAAGGAATTTGGCACGCCTTTTTATCTTTATGATTTTGATTTGATTCGTGCAAATTTTTTGGCTTTAAAAGGCGCTTTTGCGGCAAGAAAATCCCAAATTTTCTATGCTGTAAAGGCAAATTCAAATTTAAGCCTGCTCAAAATGCTCGCAAACCTTGATAGCGGCTTTGACTGCGTGAGTATCGGCGAGGTAAAGCGAGCTTTAAAAGCTGGGGCAAAGGCTTATAAAATCATATTTAGCGGCGTGGGCAAAAGTGAAAGCGAGCTTGAATTTGCCCTGAAATGCAGTATTTTATACATAAATTTAGAAAGTGAAGCTGAAATGCTTTTGCTTGAAAAAATCGCGCAAAAACTTGGCGCAAAGGCTCGAATTTCCGTGCGTGTCAATCCAAATGTCGATGCTAAAACGCACCCTTACATATCCACGGGGCTTACTGAAAACAAATTCGGCGTGTGTGTGGAGGATGCGAAAAAAATGTATCTTTATGCAGCAAAGAGCGAGTTTTTAGAGCCTGTTGGGGTGCATTTTCACATAGGTTCGCAGCTGCTTGATTTAGCGCCCATTTTTGAAGCCGCAAAGCTCACCGCACAGCTTGTGCGTGAGCTAAAAGCCGCAAAGATTGAGCTTAAATTCTTTGATGTGGGTGGAGGGCTTGGCGTGGGCTATGAAAAGGAAGTAAGTCTTAATTTGTATGATTACGCACAAGGAATTTTAGGGCATTTGAGCGGACTTGATATAACCATAGGGCTAGAACCAGGGCGTTTTTTAGTCGCTAAAAGCGGCGAGCTAGTAAGTAGCGTGCTTTACGAAAAGATGAACGCTAGCAAACGCTTTGTAATTGTCGATGCGGCGATGAACGACTTGGTGCGCCCTAGCTTGTATAAGGCTTTTCACTCTATCGCTTTGCCTTACAATGACGGCGAGCTGAGCCTTTGCGATGTGGTGGGTGGCATTTGCGAAAGTGGGGATTTTTTCGCCAAAGATAGAGCCTTGCCAAAGGCGAAAAATGGGGACATTTTAATCATCAAAGATGCTGGGGCTTACGGTTTTTCGATGAGTAGCAACTACAACACCCGCCCAAAGCCCTGCGAACTCGCCCTTGAAAACGGACAAATCCGCCTTATCCGCAAAAGAGAGACTTTTGAAGAGCAAATTCAAAATGAGGTGGAGTTTTTGGAGAAATGATGACATTTAAAAGATATAATTATAAAGTTAGAATACAATGTAAGGAAAAACAATGAGTATTGCATTACAAAATTTACATAATAATGTGAAAAAAAAGGAGCAAAATGTTATTCATCTTGCTACCACATTTAGTGGTATAGGTGCAATAGAACAAGCTTTTAAAAGATTAAATTTAAGACATAAAATTATTTTTGCAGGTGATATTTGTCCTTTTGTTAAACAAAGTTATTTTGCAAATTATGATATAACAGAAAAAGATTGGCATAATGATATAACACAATTTAATGCTATACAATACAAAAATAAGGTTGATATTTTGGTCGGTGGTTCGCCTTGTCAAGCTTTCTCTATGGTAGGGAAACGAAAGGGATTAGAGGATACAAGAGGGACATTATTTTATGATTTTGCAAGGATAATTAAAGAATGTGAGCCAAAAATTTTTATTTATGAAAATGTTAAAGGTTTAATCAATCACGATAATGGTAAAACTTGGAGTATAGTCCAAGAAACATTTAATTATTTGGGTTATAAAATTTATTCACAAATTTTAAATTCAAAAGATTATGGAATTCCACAAAATAGGGAAAGAATTTTTGTGATAGGCTTTAAAGACAAGGATTTTAAATTTGAATTTCCTAAACCATTTAAATTGCGTACAACTATGCAAGATTTTTTAGAAGATTATACAGATTCTAAATATTATCTCAAAGAAAAAGGGGTAAAATTTGTAACCAGCTCTAAAAATAAGCTTAAACGATATACGCAAATAAATGGCACAATAGCCCTTTGTCAAAAAGCAAATCAGCAATTTAATTGGCACGGAGACTTTGTGTTTGAACAAGTTTTAAGAGATGATGAATTTGTTTTCAATGTTGATGAGGTTGAGGAAAAATACTATTTGTCGCAAAAGGTTAAAAACTATGTGTTGGCTGGGGGAACAAAAAAATTTAAAACAAGCACGAAAACAGACTTGCAAATTGCAAGACCACTTTTACAAACGATGCACAAAATGCACAGGGCGGGGGTTGATAACTATGTAACACACAAGGGCAGAATACGAAAACTTACCCCAAGAGAATGTTTGAGACTTATGGGATTTGGAGATGATTTTAAAATTGTAGTAAGTGATTTACAAATTTATAGACAAGCTGGAAATAGTATCGTTGTGAATGTGTTAAGCGAAATTCTGAAAGCTTTGGAAATCCAAAAATTTGGGAGGCAATAAAATGCTATTAAATAAGCAAGATTTTGAAATTTTGGATACTATTGAAAAGATTACAATAGCAGATAGTTTTATAAAGGGAAATAATAAAATAGGTGGAGGACACGGCGAATCTAAGCTTTATATTGGACAGATTACAGATAATAAAATCTTAAAATTTTTTGATATAGATAAACAAAGAGGTAAGGAATTTAATTGTTTTGTTTTGAAACAAGATTTATTACAATATCTTAACGAAATAAAACTAGAATATCAAAGTCCAACACAAGAATATAAGAATAAACTTCAATTGCCGACATTATGGAATGAAAGACACTTAAAAATAAGTGCAATGAGTGATTTTTTACCCTTTGTTTTAAGGGACCAAGACCAGCTAAAACCGCCACGAATTTATTTCAATACAGAAAAAAGAAATGAAAATTTTGATACCATTAGAGAAATAACTCTGCCAAATTTGAGTTATTTGTCTTGCATTAAATTGCAAAATCAAAAAACAAAAGATGTTCTATTCTATTTTAGGATTTTTGCTGATTTAAGTTACTTAAATATAAGCCTAGAAGAAAATAAAATCATAGAAGCTATAAACAAAAACGAACACATATCGCAAAACGAGAAAGAGAGAATTTCAAATTCAAGGATTGGACAAGGAAAATATAGGGAAGCATTGCTTGCAGAGTGTCCATTTTGTCCTATAACTATGGTCAGTGATGATAGATTGCTTATTGCTAGTCATATCAAACCTTGGCGAATGTGTGATGATTTTGAAAAAACCGACCCTAAAAATGGTTTTATGCTAACGCCTACAATCGATTTTTTATTTGATAAAGGATTTATAAGCTTTAATGATGATAAAATAATGTTGCTTAGTCCTTGGATTTCAAAAATAACATATAAAAATCTCAATTTGATAGACAATAAAAAGTATCCTATGCTCAATGTTGAAGGTAGAGAAAAGTATTTGTCTTTTCATAGAGAAAATATTTTTAAGGGCTAAAATGCTTTTCATCGATGTGCAAGGCACTTTGCTAAATGATAATGACAAAAGCCTTATAAAAGGGGCGAGCGAGCTTATTGCGTGGCTAAATTTACGGCAAATGCCTTATGTCATCATTACAAATAACACAAAGGACTTGAATTTCCTTGCGAATTTACGCAAAAAAGGACTTGACATAAAGGACAACGCGTATTTAGACCCGTTTTTTGTGCTGCGCCAAAGGTTAGCACCTTGCAAGGTGGCTGCTTTTGGGGCTGATGAGTTTAAAAACGCCTTGCGTGAGCTTGAATTTAGCCTTGATTACGAGACGCCAGAAGCCTTGCTTGTGGCAAGCTATGATAAATTCAGCTTTGATGACTTTGCGTTGATGATAGAATGTATAAAAAAGGGCGTTAGGCTCATAGCGATGCACGAAACGAGCATTTACAAAAAAAATTCTAAAAGCTACCCAGGGGTTGGGGCGATAATGAAAATGCTACAATACGCCACAAACGCGAGCTATGAAGTCTTTGGCAAGCCAAGCGCAGCCTTTTATGAAAGCGCCTTAAAACTTTTGCAAGCGCAGGATAAAAGCGCGAAATTTAGCAACACGCTCATCATCAGCGATGATTTTACGGGCGATTTACTCAAAGCGCGTGAAATGAAAATGCGCATAGCACTTGTTTTAAGCGGAAAGCTAAATTCAAGCAAGGGGCTTGATTTAAGGGCTGATGATAGGGTTTATGAGAGTGTGAATGAGTATTTAAACGAGCTTAAAACAAAGGATAAACGATGAAGGATTTAGAGAAGTTGCGAGCGAGCATAGACGAGCTTGATACACAAATTTTGGGGCTTTTAAACGAAAGAATGTCAGTGGTAAAGCAAATCGGCGAGCTTAAAGACAAGGCGCAAAGCTCAGTTTATCGCCCTGAGCGCGAAAGGGCTATTGTCCAAAGGCTTGAAAAGCTAAGCAATGGGCTTTTGAGCGCAAGGGCGATAGAAGCGATTTACCAAGAAATTTTTGCGGTGTCAAGGAATTTAGAAAAGCCTCAAAGCGTGGCGTATTTGGGACCTGAGGGAAGTTACACTCATCAAGCGGCGATGAGTCGTTTTGGGGCGATTAGCTCTTATGTCGCGCTAGCTAGCATTGAAGCGGTGTTTAAGGCACTTGACAATGATGAAGTAAATTACGCTCTCGTGCCGATAGAAAACAACACAGCAGGCGCGGTGGGCGTTACGCTTGATTGTTTAAGCATTTACAATGAGCTTAAAATTTATGCTGAACTTTATATGGACATTCATCATTCTTTTGTGAGTTTAAACAAGGATTTAAAGGCTATCAAGCGCATTTACTCGCACCCACAAGGCTACAATCAATGCCGCTTGTTTTTAGAAAGCCACAACCTAAACGAGCTTGAATTTATGCCCTCAAAATCCACTTCAAACGCGGCTTTTTTAGCCTCAAAGGACGAAAATTCAGCCGCCATTTGCTCTAAAATCGCCGCAAAGCTTTATAATGTGCCGATTTTGTTTGAAAGCATTGAAGACAATGCCTCAAACCGCACGCGTTTTTTGATTTTAAGCAAGAGTAAATTTCCAAAAACAGCAGGTTGTAAAAGCTCGATTTTAGCACACACAGCGCACAAGCCCGGGAGCCTTAGTGATTTGCTTAATGATTTTAAAAAAGCGCACATAAATTTAACGAGATTAGAAAGCCGTCCAGCGAAGACAAAGGCGTTTGATTATAGTTTTTATATGGATTTTGAAGGGCATATTGATGATGAAAATGTGCAAAAAATTCTTGCCAAACACAAGGACATAATGTGGCTTGGCTCGTATTTGTCAGGAGAAAACAATGCAATTTAACGAATTTTTAGGACAGCTTGCTAACTACGAACCGGGCAAGGATATAGAAGTGATAGCGCGTGAGTTTGGGCTTAAAAAAGTCATCAAACTTGCAAGCAACGAAAACCCGCTTGGTGCGAGCAAAAAGGTGGTTGAGTGCTTAAAGGCAAACGCGCATTTAGCGCATCTTTACCCAGATGACACGATGAGTGAGCTTAAATTTAAGCTCTCAAAGCACTATAATGTAGGCGAAAATCAAATCATCATCGGCGCAGGAAGCGACCAAATCATCGAATTTGCCATTCACTCAAAGTTAAATTCGCACAATGCCTTTTTGCAGTGTGGCGTTACCTTTGCTATGTATCAAATTTACGCAAAGCAAACGCAAAGTAAATGCTACAAAACAGCGAGCATAACGCACGATTTGAGCGAGTTTCGCGCCCTTTATGAAGCGCACAAAGATGAGATTAAGATGATATTTTTGTGCGTGCCAAACAACCCTTTGGGCGAGTGTTTGGATAGCGGCGCGGTGCGTGAGTTTATAAGGGGCGTTGATGAGGATTGTTTGGTTGTGCTTGATGCGGCTTATAATGAATTTGCCAGCTTTAAAGACGAAAAAAAGCATTTAAACCCTGCAAAACTTTGCGCTGAATTTAGCAATGTGCTTTATCTTGGCACTTTTTCAAAACTTTATGCGCTTGGAGGCTTGCGTGTGGGCTATGGTATAGCAAATGAGGCTATCATCAAGGCTTTTTACAAGCTTCGCGCGCCCTTTAATGTAACGAATTTGAGCTTAAAAGCCGCCTGTGTCGCCCTTGATGATAAGGAATTTGTAGAGCAAACCCTGCAAAACAATTTCACGCAGATGAAGCGATATGAGGACTTTGCAAGGCAAAATGGGATTAAATTTATAAATTCTTACACGAATTTCATCACTTATTTTTTTGATGAGTGCTTGGGGCAGGGCGTGGCGGATTTAAACGCAAGTGCAGCGCAAAGTGGGGCGAATTTTAGCACAGATTTGACACAGCACAAGGCAAATTCTAGCACGAATTCAAGCGAAAATTTGATTAAAAAACTTGACAGCACACAGTTGGCAAATGAGCTGCTTAAAAAAGGCATTATTATAAGGGATTTGAAAAGCTATGGCTTAAATGCTATCCGCATAACCATAGGCTTAAAAGAGGAAAATGACGCGTTTTTTGATGAATTTAAGCCACTTTTGTGAGAAAAATTTAAAAATTTAGCGAAATTTAGGGACAAAAATGTAAATTTTTGAGCTAAAAAGTCGATAAAATGATTGAAATTTTGAATTTTTTAAGCAAAATTGCTGAATTTTTGCTTAAAAAGTGTATAATAATGACGAAAATTTTGAAAAGTTTGAGGCTTAAATGCAGTCAAACCGCCTTAAATTTAGCTTTTTGAAAGCGTGAGCTTTGCGGTTTGCTTTGTGATTTGAGCTTTGTAAGGATACAGGTGTATGGAAGAATTTAAAAATATGATTCACCAAATCGGCTTGCTCTACCAAAAGCTCAGCAAAAGACAACGCCTAGTTATCGCTGTTTCGATTGTGGTTGTCATCGCCTTTTTGGTGTTTTTAGCACTTTACAAGAGCAGCAGCAGCGCAGGCGCGAACTCAGGCTATGCCGTGCTGGTGCAAGATATAGGCGTGGGAGACTCAGCGGCGATTGTCGCAAAGCTCGAACAAAACGGCATTCCTTATCAGCTTGAAAACGAAAGAACCATTTTAGTGCCACAAGAACACCTTTATCAGCAAAGAATGATGATAGCCAGCGAAGGGTTGATAAAAGACAGAGGCACGGGCTTTGAGCTTTTTGATAACCAGCAATTTGGCGCGACAAGCAAAGAAATGGATGTGAAATTTCAGCGCGCCATTGAGGGCGAGCTAGCCCGCACCATCTCAGCACTTGAACCCGTAGAAAAGGCTGTGGTGCATATAGCCTTTCCAAAAGAAAGCGTTTTTACCGAAAGGCAGGTGCCGCCCACCGCATCAGTAACCGTAACGCTTAAATCCAAACTTGTGAGAAAACAAATCGATGGCATTAAAAACATAGTCGCAGCGGCTGTTCCGCGCCTAACGCTTGATAATGTGCATATTATCGACCAAAAAGGCACGCCGCTTGACTTGCAAGAAAATTACGAAAACGAGCTTTTAAAAGAAATCGAAAATTTCCGCAAAGCCCGAGTGGCTGAGCTTGAAGATAAGATTTTCAAAGCCCTTGAACCTTATGGTGAGGTGCGTGGCGGTGTCAATATCGAAGTAAATTCCACTAGAATGGAGTCTTTGATAGAGCTTTACGACCCAAACACGGTGATTCGTAGCGAGCAAAGCCTAAAAGAAGAATCCCAAGGGCGAAAAGCCCCTGTGATACAAGGCGTGCCAGGAGCCGTTTCAAACATAGGACCTGTTGAAGGGCTTGATGGACCAAACGGGCTTGAATGGTCGAAAAAAGAGCAAATCACCACAAACAACGAAGTTTCCAAAACTACAACAAACATAAAAAATCAAATCGCTACCATAGGCAAGGTTTCAGTAGGTATTTTAATCCCCAAAAAATACACCGATTCACTCAACGAAAGAGATGAAATTCAGCGCACTTTCACAAATCGCACGCAGGCTGAAATCGCCAGCATAGAAAAGACGGTGCGAGATATCATCGCCTTTAACCCTGTGCGCGGGGACTCTGTCTCAGTAAGCGAATACGAGCAGTTGCCAAAGCTTGAAAGCAAGGCTTTGACGATTTATGACAAATACATTAGCCCCTTGCTGCCGTCTATTAAGTATATCATCGCGGCGATTTTGCTCTTTGTTTTTTACAAAAAAGTCATTCAGCCCTTTATGCAAAAAATGCTTACAGATATCGCTGAGGGCGAGGAAGAATTTAAGCCAGAAGAAGTCAGTGTCGAAGAGGCTGAGGACGCTTTGGAGAAATTCAACAAAGCCCGCAAGAGAGTGGAGGAAGGACTTGGGCTTACCGATACTATCGATGAGGATTCGTTACAGTATGACATACTCATCGAAAAACTGCGCGCCCTAGTGAATGAAAAGACAGAAGAAGTGGCAAGCGTGTTGCAAAGCCTTGTTGAGAGCGACACACCAAACGAAACTAAGGATATGTGATGATAAAGCTTAGCGAAGAACAAAAGATGACATACGATGACTTATCTATGGCTGAAAAAATCGCTATCTTGCTCATACAGCTTGGCGAGGATGTAACCACTTCGCTTTTTTCACATATGGAGATAAACCCCATAACCGAAATTTCACGCTACATAGCCCAAGCTAAAAAGGTTGATAAAGCCGTAGCCACAGCGGTTTTGGAGGAATTTTACTCTATTTTACAATCAAATCAATACATCAAAACAGGCGGCTTTGACTACGCCAAAGAGTTGCTTTTCAAAACCTTTGGACCCGAAATGGCAAATAAGATTTTGGAAAAGCTTACCAAAAGTATGGAAACAGACCAAAATTTCAGCTATTTAGGACAGGTAAAACCACAGCAGCTTGCTGATTTTATCTCCAAAGAACACCCCCAAACTGTGGCTTTGATTTTAGCGCATATGGACAGCATTCACGCGGCGGAGACTTTGGAGTATTTTAACGAAGATCAAAGGGCAGATGTGGTTACGAGAATGGCGAATTTAGGCGACATTTCCCCAGCTATCATTAAAAGGGTATCAGCCGTGCTAGAAAAACACTTAGAAAGCTTTGCAGGCACAAAGGTAGAAGTAGGCGGACCGCGTGCGGTGGCTGAGATGATAAACCGCTTAGGACAAAATGCGGCAAAATCCATCATCGCTCAGTTGGAGCAAAGCGACCCAGAGCTTGCAGCCACTATCAAAGAACTTATGTTTACCTTTGATGATATCGCTAAACTTGGCAACCAAGCTATACGCGAGATACTCAAAGTAGCCGACAAAAAAGACTTGATGATAGGGCTTAAAGGTTCTAGCGAAGGACTCAAACAAAAATTCCTTGCAAATATGTCAAGCCGTGCGAGCGAGACTTTCCTTGAAGAAATGGGCTTTTTGGGCGCAGTGCGCGTAAAAGATGTCGAAGAAGCACAAAGAAAGGTTGTGGATATAGTGCAAAAACTCAACGAACAAGGCTTAATCCAAATGGGTGAAGGCGATGAGATGATAGAGTAGGATAGCAAATGAAAAACACAAATGTCATCTCCCCAAGCGACACCAAAGAGCATATCATAGACGGCTATCATTTTAAGGTAATGAGCGAGTTTGCAAGTATGCAAGAGCAAAAAAACCAAAAAGAAGAGCAGGCAAAGCAAGCAAATTCAAATAGCGATGAAGCGCAAAATGAAGCCCAAGAAAACGAGCAAGAAAGCACACCCAACAGCTCAGCCCAAAGGATAGTCGAGCTTTTAAAAGAAAAAGAAGAGATTATCGACAAGGCAGCACGGGCTGAAACCCAGCTTGAAATGAAGCTTGAAAACCAGCAAAAAGAATTTGAAGCTAAATTAGAGCTTAGCAAAAAAGACGCCGAGCAAGCAGGATACGAGCGCGCAAAGGCTGAAAGCGAAAAAGAACTTGGCGAGTTAAGGGATAAATTTGCTAAAAGTATCGCAAGGCTTGATGAAACCAGCCAGAATTTAGCTGAATTCATCAGCAAAAACGAAAAAGAACTTGCAAACGCCGCCATAGAAATCGCCCAAGATGTTATCAGCCAAGAATTAAGCGAGCGTTCAGCGCAAATTGCCCTAAATTTAGCCCAAAAACTCATCGCTGAACTCAAAGGCGCAGCGAGCGTGGAGCTTAAAATCAGCCCGAGCGATTATGACTTTGTCAAATCCAAACTTGCCTTAAATTCAAAGGTTAAAGTAAGCCTTGATGATGCGATTTCAAAGGGCAGCGTAGTGGTTTTGAGCGACAAGGGCAACATAGAGTCTGATTTAAATAGCCGCTTAAACAAAATCAAACAAATGGCAAGCGAATGAAGCACTCTTACGAGCAGCTCAAAGAGCTTGCACTTGGCGAGCTTGAAAATTTAGCGAGCCAGCTTCGCAGTGAGATTATCAAAGCAGTAAGCCAAAACGGCGGGCATTTAAGCTCAAATTTAGGCGTTGTGGAGCTTACCCTAGCGATGCACGCCGTGTTTGATTTTAAAAAAGAGCCTTTTATTTTCGATGTTTCTCATCAAAGTTACGCGCACAAAATCCTTACAGGGCGCGATTTAACGAGCTTGCGACAATTTCGCGGAGTAAGCGGCTACACCAAGCCAAATGAGGGCGATTACTTTGTAGCTGGGCATTCAAGCACTTCTATTTCTTTGCTTGTGGGCGCGTGCAAGGCTATCGCGCTTAAAAATGAGGACAAAATTCCTGTCGCGCTCATAGGAGACGGCGCGATGAGTGCGGGTATGGTGTATGAGGCTTTAAACGAGCTAGGGGATAAAAAGTATCCTTGCGTCATCATTTTAAATGACAACGAAATGAGCATAAGCAAGCCCATAGGCGCGATTTCTAAACACCTTTCGGGCGCTATGGCAAGTAGTTTTTACCAAAAATTCAAAAAAGGCGTGGAAAATCTTTTGGAGTATCTGCCCCAAAGTGCCACTTATATGGCAAAACGCTTTGAAGAAAGCCTTAAACTCATCACGCCGGGTATTTTGTTTGAAGAAATGGGACTTGAATACATAGGCGTGATTAACGGACACGACATAAGCGAGCTTATAAGCGTGCTGAAAAAAGCCAAAGCGATGAAAAAGCCCTGTCTTGTGCATACTCAAACCATAAAAGGCAAGGGTTACGCACCAGCTGAGGGCAAAAACGCTAAATGGCACGGGGTTGGGGCATTTGACATAAGCACAGGCGAGTTCATCAAAAAAGCGGGCGCAAAAAAAAGTGCTACCGAGCTTTTTAGTCAAAATTTGCTGAATTTAGCCGAAAAACACAGCGATATAGTAGGCGTTACTGCAGCTATGCCAAATGGCACAGGACTTGATGCGCTCATAGAAAAGTATCCAAATCGCTTTTGGGATGTCGCCATAGCCGAGCAGCACGCCGTTACTTCGATGGCGGCTATGGCAAAAGAGGGCTTTAAGCCCTTTATTGCTATTTATTCTACCTTTTTGCAACGAGCTTATGACCAAGTGATACACGACTGCGCGATTATGAATTTAAATGTCGTCTTTGCTATGGATAGAGCAGGCATCGTGGGCGAGGACGGCGAGACTCATCAAGGTGCTTTTGATGTGAGTTTTCTTGCGCCACTACCGAATTTAACGCTTTTAGCCCCAAGAGATGAGGCGATGATGAGAGCTGTGATGAGTTATGCTTACTCTCACAAGGGTTGTTTAGCCTTTCGTTATCCGCGCGGGGCTTTTTTGCTTGATGATGAGTTTGAGTCTATTAAAATAAAACTCGGCAAAGCGCAAATTTTGCGCGAAAATTCAAGCCAAATCGCCTTTTTAGGCTACGGACAAGGCGTTGGCACGGCAAAGCTTGTTTTAGACGAATGTGAAAAAGAGGGCAGGAAAGATTATGCGAATTTGGTTGATTTAATCTTTGCTAAGCCTTTGGACGAAACTTTGCTTGCAAATTTAGCCCAAAAAACAAAAATTTGGTTTGTTTTTTCTCCAAGTGCTAAAATCGGCGGCGTAGGCTCTTTAATCACCAGCTTCTTACAAAGAGCAAATTTAAACCACATAAGGCTTGTAAGTTTTGAGTATGAGGACAAATTCATCGAACACGGCAACACCTTAAAAGTAGAAAAAGCACTCCAACTTTCTCCCGCCCAGCTTGCCAGCAAAATCCTTGCTTTTAAGTAAAAAGCAAATTTATGGCAAAAAGTTAAATTTGTCTTTACAAGCCTAAATTTTTCGCTGAATTTAGCCCAAAAGCAAACAAAATTTAAATCACTTTTGCATTATAATATGATTTTACATTTTTTACACAAGGGTAAATTTATGGCGGAAGTAGCGAGTTTTGAGCTTGAAAGCATTTATTATGTCGTGCTTTTTGCGGTGGCGATTTTTGCGGGCTTTATCGACTCCATAGTTGGCGGCGGCGGGCTTATCGCTTTGCCTGCGTTGATGGCGTGCGGTGTGCCAGCGCATTTGAGCCTTGCGACAAACAAACTGCAAGGCGTGTTTGGCACTTTTACGGCGACTTTGACTTATTTTAAATCGCTTACGATGAAGCATTTAGCTTGGGGCGTGTTTTTTACGGCTTTGGGAGCAGCTCTTGGCGTGTGGGCTGTGCTGCTGATAAATGACAAACATTTAAAGCTCATCATTTTGGTGTTTTTAATCGCAACCTTTTTGTATATGGCGTTTAAGCCAAATCTTGGCAAGCAAAAAAGCGAACCAAAAATCACAAATATCAAAATTTTTCACATTTTCATCGGCTTTTCGCTCGGCTTTTATGATGGTTTTTTAGGACCTGGCACGGGTAGCTTTCTCATCTTTGCTTGCGTAATGCTGCTTGGTTATAATCTCAAAGAAGCCAGCATCAACACCAAAATCTTTAACTTTACCAGCAATGTCGTGGCTTTGGCTATGTTTTTGTGCCTTTATGAAGTGCTTTGGGCTGTGGGCATTTTGATGGGCGTAGGGCAAATCATCGGGGCGTTTTTAGGCTCAAAACTCGTGCTTAAAACGCAAGGCAATTTCATCAAGGTGCTGTTTTTAGTCGTAGTGGGCGCAACGATTTGCAAAGTAGGGTATGATTATGCTAAAAGTTTGGGGCTACTGAGCTGAATTTAGGTGTTTTGCTTGATTTTTAGCTTTATCCCGCCCAAAAAAGGACGGGATTGCTAAATTTATAAGAAAATAGGCGCTACGATAAAGCCAAGCGACACGGAAAGGGCTACCATAATGGTGCCGGGTATGATGAAAGAGTGGTTAAAGACGAATTTACCGACTCTTGTCGTGCCTGTGTCGTCCATAGCTATGGCTGCAAGCGTTGTTGGGTAAGTAGGCAGGATAAACAAGCCCGAAGCAGCAGCAAAGCTAGCAACCAAAATCCAAACTTGCTGTGAATTCTCAGGTCCTGTCATACCAAGAGCGAGCGCGACAGCTGGCATAATAACCTTTGCCGTAGCAGCTTGCGAGTAGAGCAAGCAGCTTAAAAAGTATAAAGCGATAGCTAGGACAAAGGGGTATTGTGAGATGATTTGACTTGTAAATTCTTTTAGCGAGTCAAGATGCCCATTGACGAAAGTGTTACCAAGCCACGCTATACCCATAACGCAAATGCAAGCGTTCATACCGCTTTGAAAAGTCGAAGTGGTGATGAGTTTGCTCGAATCCACCTTGCACGCTAGCACTATCAGCACGCCCACAGTCAGCATAAAGCTGATGATAGCGTTATCTCTTGTCAAAATCACAGGCTCAACAAGCCCAATAGTCGGCGATATAGCAAGGGCATAACCCACAATCACAAAAACGCCCACGACAAAGATAATCACAGACCTTTTTGCATAAGGGTTCAGTTCCTTGTAAGAAGCGGCTTTAACCTCCTCGACAAGCCCTTTGGCTAGCCTTTCTTGGTAAATTTTATCCTTGCTGAGTTCTAAATCATAGAATTTATTGACGATGAAACTTGTCATCAGCATAGCCACGAAAGTTGTGCTGATACAAATCATCAAAAGCATAGGATAGCTCACGCCAAGCGGCTCGCAAACTCCCGTCATCGCCACAAAAGCCGCTGAAATAGGGCTTGCGGTGATGGCAACCTGCGAGGACACCACGCTTAACGCCAAAGGTGCGCTAGGCTTTATGTTTTGACTTTTAGCGACTTCGACTATGACGGGTATTATCGAATACGCCGTATGCCCTGTGCCAGCTAAAATCGTCAGCAAATACGCAACGATAGGCGCTAGATAGTTTATCTGCTTGGGGTGCTTTCTGATGAATTTTTCAGCCATTTGCACCAAAAAATCCAGCCCACCAGCCACCTGCAAAGCCGTAATCGCCGAAATCACAGCAGAAATGATGAGTATAACATCAAGGGGAATGTAACTCATTTTTGTGTCCATTCCCAACACTAAGGTAAGGATAATCACACCCAAACCACCAGCATAACCAACGCCCATTCCGCCGATTTTGATACCCAAAAAGATACCACCGAAAAGGACGATAACCTGTAAGATGACCATAATGTCCATTGTTTGCCTTTCTTTTTTATTGACAAGCTTTCACACAAGCCTTTGCAAGTGCTTCTAAACTTGAAATCACATTTTCGCTCTCTAAACCACTTTGCGCATAAGCTAAGGGCAACTCCGTGCAGCCTAAAATCACAGGCAAATTCTCTTTTTGCCAAAGCTCTAAAATCGCCTTTTTTATGCACTCTCCGCCTTTTTTCATCTCATTTGCCTTGATGAAATTTATACTTTCTTGGGCGAGTTTGGAGACATTTTCATCGGCTGCGATGATGGAAAGTCCTAAATTTTTGGAGTGTTTTTCAAAAAGTTTGCTGTGCCTTGTGCCTAGCGTTGAGATTAAAAAAGCGCGAGAATTCAGCTGCAAGGCTGCTTTTATCGTTTCTTTGATGATATGCACCAAAGGCACGCTCAGGCTCATTTCATCGATGAAATAATGCGCCGTGTTACAAGGGGACGCCAAAACTTGCGCGCCCATCGCGACTAATTTGTCTAAATTTGCTTTGATTTTTGGGGCTGGATTCTCGCCCTTGCCGAGTATAAACGCCGTTCTATCGGGGATAGTCGGGTCGCCTACCATATAAGTGATGATATGTTCTTGGTCGGTTTTAGCTGGCGTGTGAAGGGCTAAAAGCCTTAAAAATTCAGCCGCCGCCGCTGGTCCCATACCGCCTAAAACTCCGAGTGTCTTTGCCATTGCTTTGTCCTTATAAACAAAATCCAAATAGTTTATCACAATCAAACAACAATGTCAATACACGCAAAATGAGCGTTTAAAGAGTATTGTTTGCGTTTAAGTGCTGTAAATAAGCTGTTAGCATTTGTTTAAGAAAAAGAGAAAAAATTTTTGATTTTAAATTTTAGCTCAAAAGGGCTTTTTCAAATTTTGTAAATAGATGGGAACTATCAGGTGCTTTTGTGGAAACGCTTAAAAACTCGCTTTTCGTGGTGAGAAGAAAATATCAACAAGAAACCACAGCCCTAGACCGCCTCAGACGCTCACCGCTAATGTCTGATTCCTTTTCGCAAAAGCAGAGCACCAAATCTGCTAGTGGAAAATCTAAAACCGAGAGTATTATAGTAGATTCTTTTGTATTTTACAAGCCTTTTAAACAAAAAATGAAAAAAATGTTGAAATTTATCATTTGGCTAGCTTTGGCATAGATAAAAACGGACAACTTTTACATACAACATTTTATGTTTTAAGTAGCAATATAGGAAAGCTTAAAGATTATATATATTTGAATTTTTATGCGTGAATTTTTTATAAAATTCATAAATTTCGCCCATAAAAATGTGAAAAATTTAGGATTTGAGTAAAAATTTAAAATTTTTTCCAAATTTTTACGCACTTTAATAAAACTCTAAGCTAAATTTAGATAATATGCAAAGTTTATTTTAGCTTAAAATATGAAAGGAAAGCCGTGCCTACGATAAATCAGTTGGTTCGTAAAGAGCGCAAAAAGATTTTGACGAAGTCCAAATCCCCTGCGCTGAAAAATTGTCCGCAAAGACGGGGCGTTTGCACCCGTGTTTATACGACAACCCCCAAAAAGCCGAATTCGGCTTTGAGAAAAGTTGCCAAAGTCCGCTTGACAAGTGGATTTGAGGTCATTAGCTACATAGGCGGCGAGGGACACAACCTGCAAGAACACAGCATTGTGCTGGTGCGTGGCGGTCGTGTCAAGGATTTGCCCGGTGTGAAGTATCACATAGTGCGTGGTGCGCTTGATACAGCGGGCGTTGCCAAAAGAACGGTCTCTCGCTCCAAATACGGCGCGAAAAAGCCAAAAGCTGGCGGCGCTGCTGCGAAACAGTAGCTTACAAGCACAGGCAAGGCTCGGTGTTTTAGCCTTGTTTGAGTAAAATTTGCCCTTGCAAGCCTAAATTTAGGCATTTAGCACAGAGCAAGCAAAAAATTTGAAGGAAAAAAGATGAGAAGAAGAAAAGCTCCCGTCAGGGAAGTCCTACCAGACCCTATTTACGCAAGTAAGGTCATCACAAAATTCATCAACGCGTTAATGTATGATGGCAAAAAAAGTGTCGCCACAGACATTTTATACGGCGCGCTTGAAAATATCGACAAGAAAAACCAAGAGAAAAAAGGCATTGAAATTTTCAATGATGCCATTGAGAATATCAAGCCGATTTTGGAAGTAAAGTCCCGCCGAGTAGGTGGTGCGACTTATCAAGTGCCTGTTGAAGTGCGCCCTGCTAGGCAACAAGCTTTGGCGATTCGCTGGATAATCTCTTTTGCGCGCAAACGAAGCGAAAGAACGATGATAGAAAAGCTAGCAGGCGAGCTTTTAGACGCTGCAAACTCTAAAGGTGCGTCTTTTAAGAAAAAAGAAGACACCTACAAAATGGCAGAAGCGAACAAGGCTTTTGCGCATTATCGCTGGTAAAAAGGATAGCAAATGTCAAGAACTACACCCTTAAAACGAGTGCGAAACATAGGCATTGCCGCTCACATAGACGCTGGTAAGACGACAACAAGCGAGCGCATACTTTTTTTCACGGGTATGAGCCACAAGATAGGCGAAGTGCATGACGGCGCGGCGACTATGGACTGGATGGAGCAAGAAAAAGAACGCGGCATCACCATCACAAGTGCGGCGACTACTTGCTTTTGGAAAGACCATCAAATCAACCTTATCGACACCCCCGGACACGTGGATTTTACCATAGAAGTAGAACGCTCTATGCGCGTGCTAGACGGAGCTGTGGCTGTTTTTTGCTCTGTTGGTGGCGTGCAACCCCAAAGTGAAACCGTGTGGAGACAAGCCAACAAATACGGCGTTCCGCGCATAATTTTTGTCAATAAAATGGACAGAATCGGCGCAAATTTCTTTAATGTCGAAGCCCAAGTGAAAAACCGCCTTAAAGCAAACCCCGTGCCTATACAAATTCCTATCGGTGCGGAGGACGATTTTAAGGGCGTTATCGACTTAGTAAAGATGAAAGCCTTTGTGTGGGAGGACGATACCAAGCCTACTGATTATGTAGAAAAAGAAATTCCCGCTGACTTAAAGGACAAGGCAGAAGAGTATCGCACCAAGATGATAGAAGCCGTGAGCGAAACTAGCGATGAGCTTATGGAGAAATACCTTGCGGGCGAGGATTTAAACGAAAGCGAGATAAAAGCAGGGCTAAAAGCAGGGTGTTTGAGTATGAGCCTTATGCCTATGCTTTGTGGCACAGCCTTTAAAAACAAAGGAATTCAGCCCTTGCTTGACGCTGTGGTTGCTTATTTGCCAGCACCTGATGAGGTGGCAAACATTAAAGGGCAGTATGAGGACGGCAAAGAAGCAAGTGTCAAATCAACCGATGATGGCGAATTCGCCGCACTTGCCTTTAAGATAATGACAGACCCCTTTGTCGGGCAGCTTACCTTTGTGCGCGTGTATCGCGGAAGCCTAGAAAGCGGCTCTTACGCCTACAACTCCACAAAGGACAAAAAAGAGCGCATAGGGCGTTTGCTTAAAATGCACTCAAACAAAAGAGAAGAAATCAAAGTCCTTTACGCAGGCGAAATCGGCGCTGTGGTAGGGCTTAAAGACACGCTCACGGGCGATACCTTGTCAAGCGAAAAGGACAAGGTGATTTTAGAGAAAATGGACTTTCCAGACCCCGTTATCAGCGTGGCTGTGGAGCCAAAAACCAAAGCAGACCAAGAAAAAATGTCTATTGCTTTAAGCAAACTAGCCCAAGAAGACCCAAGTTTTCGCGTTAAGACGGACGAAGAAAGCGGACAAACCATCATTTCTGGTATGGGCGAGCTACACCTTGAAATCATCGTGGATAGAATGTTGCGTGAATTTAAGGTTGAAGCAGAAGTGGGACAACCGCAAGTTGCCTACCGCGAAACCATACGAAAAAGCGTTGAGCAAGAGTATAAATACGCTAAACAATCAGGCGGACGCGGACAATACGGGCATGTCTTTTTGCGACTTGAACCAAAAGAAGCAGGAAGCGGGTATGAGTTTGTCAATGACATTAAAGGTGGCGTAATCCCCAAAGAATACATTCCCGCTGTGGATAAAGGCGTGCAAGAAGCCCTACAAAATGGCGTTTTAGCGGGTTATCCTGTCGAAGATGTCAAGGTAACCGTGTATGATGGTAGCTATCACGAGGTGGATTCAAGCGAAATGGCGTTTAAACTTGCCGCGTCAATGGGCTTTAAAGAGGGCGCACGCAAGGCAGGTGCCGTGATACTCGAACCTATGATGAAAGTTGAAGTGGAAACGCCCGAAGAATATATGGGCGATGTCATCGGCGATTTAAACAAAAGGCGCGGACAGGTAAATTCTATGGACGAACGCGGTGGCAACAAAGTCATCACGGCGTTTTGCCCGCTAGCTGAAATGTTTGGCTACTCGACTGATTTGCGAAGCCAAACGCAGGGGCGCGCGACTTACACAATGGAGTTTGACCATTATGATGAAGTGCCAAAGAATGTAAGCGAGGAAATCATCAAAAAGCGAAACGGCTAAAAGGCTGAATTTAAGTGCTTTTGGGCGAGTTTGAGAAAACAAGTGGCGGTAGGTTTTATGCCTAGCCTTGCAAAATTTTCTTACACTACGCCCAAAATCATCTTAAATTTTTTGCCTTTGGGCTGTAAATTTAGGCGAAAAATTTAAGAATTTATTCAAAATTTCGCTTTGAGTTATGTTTGAGTGTGAATTTTGAGCAAATTTAAGCGAATTTAGATTTAAAATTTAACTTTAAAAGGACAAAAATGAAAAAGAGTATTTTCTTTTGTTTGCTTACGAGTTTTGCATTTGCAAACGAATGCGATGATAAAATCGCCAAGCTAAAAAACGAGCTTGAATTTGCCAAAAAGCACAACAATGCGTTTAAAATTCAAGGCTTAAATGTAGCCATAAACGAGCTTTCAAGCAAGTGCAAGGACGACCCAGCTTTTTACGCAAAAGCCCTTGAAACAAAGGCGCAAAAGCAAAAAGCCCTTGCCGAACTTGAAGCAAAGTTAAGCGAATTAGAAAGCCAAAAAAAGATGATGAGCAAGGCTGAATTTAAGGCTAAAAAAGCTGAATTTAAAGCGCAAAAAGATAGGCTCAAAGCCGAACTAAAAGCACTTGAACTTTATTGAAATTTGACATTTTGTAAAGTGAAATTTGCTTGTGCCATAAGCAAGGCTAAATTTCAACTTGTGAGAAATTTAGATAAATTTGCATAGCGAATTTATCCCACGCCGTCATTGTGAGTGGGCGTTGTCGGCGTGGTGCTTTAACGCAAATGTGTTTTTTGTGATGATAAATTTGAGCTAAAAGTCAAATTTTTGCATAAATGCCCCCGTAGCTCAGCAGGATAGAGCGCAAAATTCCTAATTTTGAGGTCGTGAGTTCGAATCTCGCCGCGGGCACCATTTTTATTTTGAATTTCTTTCGCCACACCATTTTTGCTTTTGAAAGTTTCGCTACGCCATTTTTCAACACCTTTTGCTACACTTTTAAATTTTCATCATCTTTTCACATTTTGCAAAAATTTGCACTTTTCAAAATTTTTAAATTAACAGCGTTTTTGCCATACATTGCTAGAAATTCACAAAAGCACAGCGCGAATTTGCATTGTGCTTTTGTTTAAAAGGCTACATTTTAGCGTGTGGCATTGTGCCGCCTTTGCCAGCGTGGTGCTTTAACTCGCCGTTTTCATCGATATGATAAGCCTGCCCGAAGCCCTTGACGAAACTGCCCTTTGTGTAGCGCAGTTTGATGAGATGAAAGTCCGCAAAGCCCCGTATCGTGTGTATGCCGCCGCCCTTGCCACGCACGCGCTCAAACTCATCATACACGCGCTCAAATTCAGCCCCGCGCTCGATAAATTCGGCGTTTGCTCGGTAGCGCAGGCGTTTGCGTAAGATGACGGAGGGCGCATCTTGCTCATCTTGCAAAAACATTATTTCAAGGTTGTTTGGGTGTGCCTTGATACTCGCAAAATGCTCGCCTATCTCGCTTATGTAGATATAATCGCCCTCATTTGTCTGTATAATGGGCGCATAAGTGCATAAAACCTCATCGCAAGCACTCAAACTCGCCACGCACACCGAGCCAAAGCCCGCTTTGTAGGCTTTTATCTCGTCTTTTACCGCGCCATAATCCACGCTTTTTTTCACGCTCATACACAATTCAATGATAACATTTTTCAAAGTCTCATCGTTTGCTTTTGTAGGAAAGTCTATGTGTAGGCTTTTTGAGCCGTTATAAACTAGCTCCAAGCCCTCATAATCCACACTTTTAAGAGTAGCGTTTTGAATTTCGCTCTCTCCGCTGAATTTTTTAACTAAATCCACTAAATTTTCGCTGTGATGAGCGTTTAAATGGGTGATGATACTTTCAAAACTCATCTTTTGTCCTTTCTATTTTGCATAAATTTTTGTCAAAATTGTAGCGAAATTTGGTTAATTTTATCCTTAAATTCTCGCTGAATTTTGAAAATCGTTTGTAAAATTTGCCTAAAAGGCTAGAATTCATATTTTGCCTCCACGAAAAAAGTCCGTCCAGCCCCGATGAGATAGCCATAGCCCGCTATCGTGTCGCTTGCATCGTGGTTGTAGTAGTCATAGTAGAGCGTATCCAGCACATTTCGCACGCCTGCGCTGAGATTTGCGCCCTTAAAGCTCGCCGAAATGCCCAAATCCACGAGCGTGTAAGGCTTTAAGGATTTGTCTTGCTCTATGCCAGCGGCGTCCTTGCTGATAACTTGCTGAGCGCCGATGAAAGAACCTTGCGCCCAAAGCCCCACGCCAAAGCCTATCTCAGCACTTGCGCCAAGTGTAGCCTTGTAATTATAGCTGTTTGGGATTTTGCTCCATTTGCCAGCGTCCTTTTTCTCGGCTTTGACATAGGTAAAACTCTCGTTAAACGCCAAAGCACCGCCCCAAAAATACTGCTCGCTCGCAAATTCCACGCCCAAACGGCGCGTTTTGTCGTAGGTGTCGTAGCGCACGCCATCGACTGAGTGCGCGTTGCCTATGGTGTAGAACTCGTTGTGCGTTGCGGTGTAAAAAACGCTGCCCGAAAGCAGCAAGGTTTCCGCAAAGCTCTCTTTCGCGCCGATTTCAAAGGTATCGTAGCTTTCTTTTTTCAAATTTGTCGCTTCGTAGCGGTAGTTTGCGCTGCTCGTGCCTTCTCTTTTTAGCAGGTTGTTGGGCGCTGGGGAGAGATAACCGCGCTCATACTTCGCATACAGCGCGCCTGTGGGTGAAAATTGAAAGCTCGGCGTGAGTTCTAGGGCGAAATTGTGGAGATTGTCGGTGAGTGAGCCTTTTGTGGTGTAGCTCGGATTTTGTCTCATCGCGCCCATATTTATAAGGATATTGTGAGCGTTTTGCACATCGATAAAATAGCGCGAAAATTCATAACGCCCCCCCCCCGTCAGCGAAAAACGCTCGCCAAAGTCATACTTTTCTATGGCAAAAACTGAATTTGTCCATTTGTTGCCCGTGAAAGGAATGTCAATAGCGTGGTTGTAGCTCACTTGCATTGCGCCCATCGTGGCGGGGTTTGGAGTGCTGATTTGCTGCACCATAGTGCGTTTTGACATTTGATAAAGGCTTTGAGCGCCCACTATCAAACGCCCGCTGTCGTGCTTGAAGTCGAATTTAGCATCAACGCCTACCTTTTGGTCGTCAAAAAACGAGCCGCTTTGCTCTGCTTGGGCGTCCTTAAATGAAAAGTTTCGCCCACCTTGTCCATAAGTGTAAGTGCTTAAAATCGTAACACTGTCCTTGTATTTTAGATGATTGTAGTGATAAAAAGCCCGCAAATTCCATTTGAGCCGCTCACTCAACTCGCTCTCATAGCCTAAATTTGCGGTGAAGCGGTTTTGGGTGTTGTGAAATTCGCCGTTGCCTGCGCGTTTTCGCTCGTCCTTGCTAGGCTCACTGCCCGCTGGCGTGGTATCCATAAACGAGTTAAACGGGCTTGTGTGTATATCTGCGTGGAAAAAATCCGCATCGAAATTTACGCTTTGCCCCAAATCAAAGTCATAAAGCGCACCAAAATTTGCTCCCTCGCCTGTGGTGCGGTCTTTTTCGCGGGGTCCTCCCTTGTAAAGATAGCTCGCACCGACATTTATGTGCGTTTGCCCGAATTTGTCCCCGTAAAGGACATTTGCGTTGTAGTTGTTACCCGTGCTTGCGGCTATGTTGGAGTAGCCTGCTGATACGCTAAAAAATGGGCTTTCAAAGCGTTTGGTAGTGATGATATTTACCACGCCGCCACGCGTGCCGTTACCAAACATAACCGCACCGCCGCCGGGTAGGATTTCTATCTCTTGTATGAGATTTGGAGATACCAAATTTATGGGCGTTACGCCGTGTGAGCTGTCAAGCATATTTGCATACACGCCATTTATGAGCGTTTGCACGCTTGTGTTTGCCTTGTTGCCTTGTCCGCGCAAGTCTAAATTCCCGCCCAAGCCTGTGTTAGAAATGCTGACAAAGGACAGATAACGAAAAAGGCTTTCAGTATTTATAAAGCCTTTTTGACGAATGCTTGTGCCGTCTATTTGATAAACATTTCTATTTAGCTCATCAAGTTTTGACGACATTATGATAGCCGTGATTGTCGTTGGTTCAAGCGTAATGACTTGTTCATCAGCGAAATTTGGTGCAGCTAACGCGAGAAAGCCGCACAACGAAAGGGCGATTTTGCTTTTCAAAGCTTTTAAATTTAAGCTTTGAGTGTGAGATTTTGGTGAAATTTCTTTCATCTTTTTTCCTTTAAATTTTGATAATTACAATTAAAATTGTAGCAAAAAATTTTTTAAAATTTGATAAAAACTTTCATTTTTTTTGAAAAAATTTTTTTGATTTTTTAAGACTTTTTAAGATAGCGTTTTTGTCGTAAAACTGATGTTGTCATTTTGAGCAAGTGTGGGCGGTGTCAAGGTGTCGTGGGGAATTCAAGGGCGAGTTGGCTATTTTCAAAGGGTGCAAAAACAGCTATTAAACTAAAAATTTTAAAATAATTTTGCGCTAAATTTCTTGCAAAAGTTCTTTCAAAATCACTCCATCAACGCCTATTTTGTAGGCTTTTTCAAGTTTTTCAAGTGAGTTTGTGATGAGTAAAATTTTGCTATCAAATAAATAAAATTCAGCCATTTTGCTGGCTTTTTTAGCCAAATTTTCATTTTCAAGCAAAATAAATTCAGCTTTCAAAGCATTTGCAAATAAAATTTCATCTTCATTTTTAGCTAAAATAGCAAATTTCACACACTCTTTTAAGGCTTTTTCGATTAAAATTTCATCATATTCAAAGCAATTTATACCCTCTTTAAAGCTTACATTTTCATTGTTTATCAAATGAAATTTTGGCTTTTCGATGAGTTTGTGTCCAAAAATCAGCATTTTTGTCCTTTCTTAAAACTTGCAAAATGAGCTTGCAATCATTTTTTCAGCACCCAGCCAAAGTAGGCGCAAAGCACGCTCAAAGCAAGCACAGCAAAATTTGACACGCTATAAATGCCCACAAGAGCGATATTTGTAAGGCTTAGCATAAAGCCTACCACGCTGCTATACACACAAATGCTACTCATCAAGCCATTTTCCACAGCTTTGCGACAAGGACAATGCTTGTAAAGCCCTTTAAATGCGCTTTTTTTGCTGAATTTTTGAGCTAAGTTTTCGTTAAATTCAGCGTTGAGTTCTTTGTGCTTTTTCGCAAAAAACATTCCCACAAGGGCGATGAGAAGCAAAATCCCCAAATAAAGTGTTAAAAAATCAAAAAGCGAGTCAAATGACATTGATGAAATACCTTAAATTTGCTTGTTCGGCTTGCAATGAAGTTTCATCGCCGTGTCCCGGTAAAAGGCGTAAATCTTGCTTAAATTTCGCCACTCTTTCAAGGCTTTGGCGCATTAAATTCGCATCAGAGTAAGGAAAATCGTAGCGTCCAACCGTGCCTTTAAACAAAAAATCCCCGCTAAAAGCCACATTTTCGCCCACAAGCTCTATCATACAGCAGCCCGGGGTGTGTCCTGCGAAGTGCAAAAAGCGAAATTTCACGCCCGAAATGTCAAGCTCGTTTTCATCAGCCACTAAAAAATCCGCTTTTGCGTGCAAATGTCCCATTTCAAAGGGGTCTGCAAGCATAAATTCATCATCTTTATGTATGTAAATGGGGATTTGAAACTCTTTTTTTACCGCCGCGCAGTCCCAAATGTGGTCAAAATGTCCGTGCGTGCATAAAATGGCTCGTGGATTTGTCGCATTTTGGCGCACAAATTCAGCCCCGCCTTGCCCCGCATCGATGATGAAATCGCCCTTTGCGTGCTTGATGATATAACAATTTGTCGCATAAACCCCGCAAGGCTTGGCTATGATTTGCATTTTTATCCTTGTAAAATAATGGTGTCATTATAGCGAATTTAAACATTTTTTGCTACAATGATGAAAAAAATTTAAGGCGTTTGAATGGATTTTGAAAAATTAGAGCGCAAAATTTGTGATTTTATCAACTCTTGCGTGGAAAATGCAAGGGCAAAGGGCGTTGTCATAGGACTTAGCGGTGGGCTTGACTCTGCACTTGTGGCTACGCTTTGCCAAAGGGCGTTTGCAAGCGCACAAGGCTCGGCTAGTGGGTTGCAAAGCAAGGAAAATGCTAAGCAAAGCGCCTTGCAAACGGATAAAGAACAAGCGGATAAAAAGGCAAGCACGCAAGATAAAAGCCCTAAAAACGCCGAGCAAAAGGGAATTTTAGCTCTCATAATGCCAAATGCTAACTCAAACAAAGCAAATTTAAAAGATGCTCTAATGCTTTGCGAAAGCCTAAATTTAGAGCATAAAACCATAGAAATTCAGCCCATTTTAGACGCTTTTTTAAGCGCGTGCGAAAGCGTGTGTAAAACGCGAATGGGTAATTTGAGCGCAAGAATTCGTATGAGTTTGCTTTATGATTACTCAGCCTTAAAGGGCTATTTGGTGGTAGGCACGAGCAACAAAAGCGAGAGAATGCTAGGATATGGCACGATTTATGGGGATTTAGCCTGCGCGTTTAATCCCATAGGTGAGCTTTACAAGAGCGATATTTTCGAGTTTGCGCGCTATTTGGGTGTGCCGCAATGCTTTGTAGATAAAGCTCCAAGTGCTGATTTATACGAGGGGCAAAGCGATGAAAAGGAACTTGGCTTTAAATATGCTGAGATTGACGAGCTTTTAAAGGCTTTAAAGCGAGTGGATACCCAAAAAATAGCAAGTGCGGACAAAAATTTGCTTGAAATGGTAGAAAAAAGGATAAAAACAAATGCCTTTAAAAACTCTATGCCGTTGATTTTTAAGGATATTTAGTGAAGTTAAATTTGCAAAAAACAACAAAATTCATAAAACAAAGCGTGAATTTGTGGCGACAATTTTTTTTAATGCCTTGTGAATTTACCCTTTTATCTCAAAACGCAAAGAAAGCCCAAAATGTCGTGGCTTGATAGATATTTTTTTGAGCCAAATTTAGCCCAAAAAATCCTTGCCTTTGCGCTTTTGCCTTTTAGTTTGCTTTACGCGCTTGTGGCGGTTTTAAACACAAAATTTCGCCGCAAACTTAAATTTAATGCGCCCATCATCAGCGTGGGCAATCTCACTTTGGGGGGCAACGGCAAAACACCCGTTTGCAAGGCTATCGCTCATCTTTTTGCGCCTACAAAATGCGTTTTTATCGTGCTTCGTGGCTATAAAAGAAAGAGTAAGGGGCTAGTTGTCGTTAAAAATGGCAAAGAGCCTTTGTGCGATGTCGATATAAGCGGCGATGAAGCTATGGAGTATGCGCTTGATGAACGGATTTTTGGGGTTATAGTGAGCGAAAATAGAGTGCAAGGCATAGAAAAAGCCCTAAATTTAGGCGCAACGCTCATCTTGCTTGATGATGGCTTTTCTAAAAGATTTATTGAAAAATTCGACATTTTACTTGAAAGCGTGCAAAAACCGCATTTTGACTTTACCTTGCCAAGCGGGGCTTACCGCCTGCCAAAGTGCTTTGCGAAAAAGGTTGATTTCATAGCGCGTGAGGGCGAGGACTTTGTAAGGCACTCGCGCGCAAGCGAAAACAAAAACGCCATTTTGGTTACCGCCATAGCAAAGCCCTTTCGGCTTTATGAGCATTTTAGCAAGGCTGAGGCGTGTTATTTTTTTGCCGACCATTATAAATTTCAAAAAAACGAGCTTGAAGCCTTGCTAAAAAAGCATCATTGTGATACACTTATGCTTACATTTAAGGATTTTGTCAAGGTGCGGCAAATGGGGCTAAAAACCCAGCTCATCGAGCTTGACATAGAACTTAAAGATGAATTTAAAAAGGCGATTTTAGCTTTTGTGGAGAAATTTTGATGAATTTAACAAGCACGAGAAACGAAAATGAAAGCGTGGATTTTAAACGCGCCATTTTAGCCCCAAGTGCAAGCTTTGGCGGGCTTTACGCGCCCTTGCATTTGCCAGAATTTAACGGCTATGAATTTAAGAATTTAAGCTATCAAAAATTTGCGCTTAAACTCATCGAAAGCTTTGAATTTAGCCTTGATGAGCTGTTTGAAAAGGCTCTTAAATGCTACGCTAAATTTGATGATGAAAAATGCCCCGTAAAACTCACGCGCATAAATGACAAACTTTTCATCAACGAGCTTTATCACGGACCGACAAGAGCCTTTAAAGATATGGCTTTACAGCCTTTTGGCGTGCTTTTAAGTGAGCTAGCGGGAAATAAAAATTTTTTGATAATGTGCGCTACAAGCGGCGACACAGGACCTGCCACGCTTAAAAGTTTTGAAAATGTAGCAAATGTAAAAGTGGCTTGCCTTTATCCAGCCACAGGCACAAGCCGTTTTCAAGCCTTACAAATGACGAGTTTAAAAGCGTCAAATTTAAAAAGTTTTGCGATAAATGGCGATTTTGACGCGGCTCAAAAAGCACTTAAAAATTTGCTCGCAGATGATGAATTTAAGGGCGCATTAAGGGCAAATGACACGGAATTAAGCGCGGCAAATTCGGTAAATTTTGGGCGCATTTTATTTCAAATCATTTATCATTACTATGCTTTGGTGCAACTTGATGAAAAAGCCGATATTATAGTGCCTAGCGGCAATTTTGGAGACGCTTTGGGCGCTTATTATGCTAAAAAAATGGGCGCAAAAATAAGGCTCATAAAAATCGCTTCAAATGCAAACAACATTCTCACGGATTTTTTCACAAAGGGCGAGTATGACTTGCGCGCAAGAGTGCTTAAAAAGACGATTTCACCAGCTATGGATATACTTGTAAGCTCAAATGTAGAAAGGTTGATTTTTGATAAATTTGGCGCAAAACGCACAAAAGAACTTTACGAACAGCTTAAAAACGAGCATTTTTTTGCGCTTGCCAAAAGCGAGTTAGATGAGCTAAAAGCGGACTTTGATGCGGATTTTTGCGATGATGATGAGTGCAAAACTTACATAAAAAATTTCGCCAAAAGCTCGCTCATCGACCCACACACCGCCACTTGCTTTAAACTTTTAGACAAAAACCAAACAAGCATTATCACCTCCACAGCAGAATGGACGAAATTTACGCCAAGTATGGCACAAGCGTTGTTTGATGAGTCTTGTGCGGACGAAAAAGCCACTATGCTTAAAATCGCGCAAGCTTTTAACTACGATTTAAAAGATGGCATTGTGGCACTTTTTGACAAAGCGGATGAAAAAGGGCAAATTTACGAGCTAGATGAGCTAAAAAATTCTATTTTAGAGTGGATAAAACGATGATAATCATACCCGCAAGGCTCAAATCCACAAGGTTTGCCGAGAAAATTTTATGCGACATAAAGGGTTTGCCTATGTTTGTGGCTACTGCAAAGCGTGTGAGCAAGGTTGATACGGTGTGCGTGGCGGTTGATGATGAAAAAGTGCTTGATATAGCGCAAAAATACGGCTTAAAAGCCGTGATGACAAGCAGCGCACACGAAAGCGGCACGGACAGGATAAACGAAGCTTGCGAAATTTTAGCCCTTAAAGACAGCCAAATCATCATCAATGTCCAAGCGGACGAGCCTTTCATTGAGCCGCAAAATTTGCACGCCTTTAAGGAATTTGCAAGTTCTTGCCTTGACAAAGATGCTTTTATGGCAAGTTGCTTTAAAAAAAGCGACACCAAAGCCTGCGATGATGCGAATTTGGTTAAGGTGGTAACGGACACGCAAGGCTTTGCGCTTTATTTTTCGCGCTCTAAAATCCCTTATGAACGCGCCGAGTATCAGCATTTTAAGGCGCATTTAGGCATTTATGCTTACACCGTGCGGGCTTTGCGCGAATTTTGTGCCTTTAAAAGCAGTGCCTTAGAGCAAGCTGAAAAGTTAGAGCAACTTCGCGCCCTAGAAAATGGGCGCAAAATCAAAATGCTTGAAATCAAAACCCAAAGCATAGGCATTGACAGCAAAGAAGACTATGAAAGAGCGATGAAAATTTTTGGCTAAATCAAGCGTTTGATTTTGTCAAATTTGACTGAATTTTTTAAATTTTGCGTGAATTTTTGGCGCATTTTTAAGAAATTTAGCGATTTAACGCTTGTTTTTGCTTGTTTGCTTTTTTTGGGTAGGATTTGTTGGGGTTGTCGGCAATAAAATACCCGCCTGGCTCATAACTAGGAAAATAGGGAGTGTGAGCTGATGACTCCACATTTTCACGCTTCTTTGGCTTGATTATTTGCTTTTTTATGTTAGGATTTTTGCTAATACCTATCCGCTGGTTAAATTCATCTATAATGTCAGCACCTTTGATTTGTATTTTGCTGATTTATGAAAACGCCCATCTTTTAGCAAAAGCCACGCTTGCTTGCAAGCGAGCGCAAGCAAGATGACAATTTGACTTTTCACAGCGTGCGTAAAAACGCCTCCAAAGCCTCTATCTCATCAGCACTAAGATTTAAAGGCTGTATCAAAGGCGATTTGGTTGGCTTTATCAGCTTGCCGTCCTTGTCTTTGACGATTTCTTTTTGCTTTACACTGCTCTTACCTGCGACATTTGCGCTGTTTAAGCCCTTTTTTAAGCTCTCATCATCTAGCACTTGGACATTTACGCCCTCGTTAAAAAGCTGTATCACGCCTGCTAGATTTGGTGCGATACCATTGTGAAAATAGGGCGCGGTTTTGCTGACATTTACAAGGCTTGGAGTTTTAAAAGCCCCTATGTCAGCGGGATTTTGCGTAACTTCATATCGCCCCAAATCCTGCCCCACGCGCCCATAAAGCTCCAAGCCCACATTGTGAAATTTCTTATCGCTCAGCAAAAAGCCATAGTGGCAGTTCATACAACGCCCCTTGTTGCGGAAAATGTCAAGCCCCCACAGCTCTTTGTCATCAAGTGCTGCGTAATCGCCCTTTAAAAAGCGTTCAAAGCGTGTATTTTTCGCGCCCATTAGCCCAGGTCCGCGCTCAAAAGTCGCTAAGGCTTTGGCTATGTTTTCTATGGTGATGAGTTTTTGAGCTTGCGTAATAAGATTTTGCGGGATTTTTGGCTGGTTTGAATTTGTGCTTTGTGGATTTGGCTTATCACTTAAAGGTCGCTTATAAGCAAAGCTACCAAACAAAGCCCTTTCTTGCTCTTTTAAATCATTTAAAAGCCTTGCACTTAAATCTTCTAGCTTGTTAATGCCGAGCAAATCCGCTTTTTGAGCCGTTTTGCTAGCATTTGTATCTGCTAAATTTGTCTTTTTATCGGTGTTTAAATTTACCCCAGCACCCGCATTAGAATTTGCGCTTAAATTTACCTTTTCGCCCAAATTCGCACTAGCCTTTGTAGTGTTGCTCTCATCGCTTTTGTGCGTGTGTATGGCTTTTTTCGCCGCCTTTTCTTCTTGCTCATTTTTTGGCATTATCCACGGATAATACTTTGCCCACGCGTTTTTAAGCGTTTCATCGCCAAAAGCTGCGACAAAAAGCGGATAGTATTCAGGCGCGTTTTTTATCGCATTTTCGGCGTTTTCAAGTGTATTTGCCATTTCTAATGGGTCTGTGATGGGTCCAAGTGCTTGTTCTTCAAGACTTTTTGCTCTGCCGTCCCAAAAAAGCTCATCAAAAAACGCCGCCATTTGCGTGCTGGGCGAATTTCTACGCCCTATTTGCAAGTTATGTCCTATCGCGCGAGGCAAGCCATCACTTGAAGCCATTTCCTTGTGATGACAGCTCTCACAAGCGATTTGTCCGCTTTTTGAAAGGCGCGGTTCGTTGAAAAGGTTGCGCCCCAAATGCGCTTTGGTATGCACGAATTCGTTGTCCTTTGGAGCTTGCGCGCGTGGGATAGGCGCAAACTCTTGCCACTCGTCCTTTACACTCTCATCGATATTTGGCTTTGTCCATTCGCTTATGGGTTTGGCATAGGCTTGGCGGTATTTACTCAAATCCTGCGAATTTGTCGCTAAATTCGCGCTATTTGCACCGCTTGTTTTGTCCTTTGCACCGCTATCACACGCACACAGGCACGCTAAAATAACACTTGCGCCAAATATAGCTTGGCATACTTTTGAATTTCGCATTGTTTTTTCCTTTTTTATAATGTTGCATTGTAACATAAAATTTGATTTTATGTCATACTCAGCGCAAGCGAAGTATCCAAAACTCAGTCAAAACAACACTTCGCTTTCGCTCAATATGACAAAACACGCACTCATCGCAAGCGTGGCGTAGCCGAAAAAACATTGTCATTTTGAGCCTTTTGCAAAAAGGCGAAAAATCCATAATTTCGACTTATATCTTGCGTTGTTATGGATACTTCGCTACGCTCAGTATGACAACACTTTGTCATTGCGAGCGAATGAAACGAGCGTGGCAATCCACGAATTTAAACGCAAATTTAATTTTATGGATTGCCACGAGTTTGCATTAACGCAAACTCTCGCAATGACAAACGCTAGCTTGCAAACCCTGCACGCAATGACAAACTCTCGCAACGCTAGCTTATTTGCCGTAATTATACTCAAAGCCAGCAAAGACTCGCCGTCCGGGCAAACCGCCAGCACTCGCATTTGTCGAGCTTGATGAGTAGTTGTAATTTCTATCCAACATATTATAAGCCCCCAAAGAAAGCTTAAAATTGTTTTTGAGATAGTAATTTGCCACCACATCAAAATACACCACCGTAGGAATTCGCACATAATCATAAATAGGCGTAGCACTTGTCCCCAAATTTACTCTTGCATAACGCGAAGTTTGCACACTACCATTTAAGGCTATGTCATACTCTTTGCGCGGGGCGATGAGGGCTGATAAATTTATGTTTTGGCGCGGGTGAGTGGTAAATTCAGCGGTATAGGTGCGATTTCCGTAACTATCTCGGTTATAAGTTTTTCTTTGTATATAACTCCAATTCGCCCCAAGTATGAGTTTATCACCCCAAAAGCCTTGTTTTGCAAAGACTTCGCCCCCATAAGAATAACCCCTATCGACATTTTGGTATTGAAAGCAGTATTGATTTGGTGCTGTTCCACTAGGGACGCTACACAAGCTACTATCAACCCTATAACTTCCTATGGCGTTATTTATGTCGTTAAAAAAGGCTGTCGCTCCAAGCGAAGTCGTGCCAAAGTCTTTAAATTCGTGGTTAAATTCGCCCCCAACTTCATAATTCATCAAGCTTTCTGAGCTAAGATTATCATTTTTAACATAGTTCTCATCTAAACCACCATAAAGCCCACGAATTTTTGGCAAGTTTGTTTTATGTCCTACATTTGCGTGAAAAAGCAAAGATTTGACAGGCTGAAAGTATAAAATCCCTTGCAAGGTCCAGCCCCAAGCGTGTTGGTTTCTTTGCTTGTTTTTTGCATTAGTAGTGCTATCTACTATTATCACTCTTAAACCATCGTGCCTGTCATAACTACCACTTACAACAAAACGAAACATATCATTTGCCCTTAAAGCGTATTCGGTAAAAACTGATGAGTTAAGCACGCTCCAATCTCTATCTAATCTATTACTTGTAACTTTTCTTCCCTCGTGGTTTTCATTTTTGCTCATAATGCCAAGCTTTAAATTTTGATTTTCATTAAAATCAAATTTAAGTGTTTCGGTTAAACCTATGCTGTAATCATCGTAAATTCCAGCAAAATTTGCTCTTGAATGGTTCATTTTGTTCATATCCATATGATACCACACCTTTGAATCAAGGCTTATAAAGCCAAAATTAGAATTCCCTAAAAGATAAAAAGCGGTTTTGTCATAGTTTGGATAAGACCAATTTTGCGAAGTATCACCTCTAACGGCATGTTGATGATAAAAATTCACGCTGTAATGGTGATTGTCCCCGATGAGCCAGCCGTATTTACCAGAAAGCATATAGCTGCGGTAATTTGCCTCATAGTTTGCAGGACCACCAGCATAATCATAAGAGTAGTTAAGTGTTTTTCGCTCAAAATGCGAAAAGGTGAGCTGAAAATAATCTGTGCCAAAATTTCGCCCCACTTGCAAATTTGTGCGGTGTTCGTTGTTGGCGATAAACATATAGTTGGCGTTAAATTCCAAATCTTTGGTAGGGATAGATGAAACCATATTTATCGCTCCGCCCATTTTAGACGAACTAAAAGTTGGCGAAGTGTAGCCCTTTGAAATTTGAATTTCACTCAAACCAAAGGTAAAAAATGGCGTCAAATCAGTCTCTCCGCTTGCATTTCCTGCGTAAATATCGCCAATGGGGATGCCATCATAATAAAAACCCGTCTCACCCTCGACAAAACCTCGTATATAAATCTCGCTTGGATAAGTGCTTGATGGCATATAAAACACGCCGGGCGTAAAGCGCAAAGCGTGCGCCATATTTGTAGAAGCGGTGTTTTGAATGTCTTTTTTGCTGACTATGGTTGCGGTGGGGTTAGCGTCTGGTTCTTGCGGGGCGGTGATTTCTACCGCGCCAAGCTCGTAGGTTTTGATAGTGCTTACATCAAAGGCTGATGAATCACTTAAAAGCCCCCCCCCAGCTGAGAATTTAGCTCGCCTGTGGCGTTAGTTTCGCCAAAGGCACAGCTTGCAAGTAAGCCTAAACAAAGCGTTTGTGAGAGCAAATGCCCCTTAAAATGTCCTGTCATTGTGTATCCTTTTGTGTGTATTTTTTGAAAATGTGAATTTAAAGCTCAAAATTTGCATTGAGTTTTAAATTTATTTCAAAACGGCATAATTATAACATAAAAATTTTGAAATTTATGCAAAAAATTCATAAAATTTGCAACTTGTTGGAAAGATTTAAATTTATAAGGATTTAAGCGGCATTTTGCTTGCTTTTTAACAAGCGCGACAAAATATCAAAATACATTCAGTTTTTTTGCTTATATAAAAAATGTGCCATTTGTCCAAGTGCGATGCAGCTGTCATTTGGCGGAAATTTGAGCGAAACTTTGTAGGCAAAATTCTTTTTGTTAAGGATTTTAAGCAGGGTTGAGTTTTGAAAAACTCCGCCGCACAAAATCACGGGCAAATTTTTGCTTACTAAAATCTCATTTTTTTGTAAATTTTGCGCCCTTTTTTTCTCAAAAATCGTGGTAAAATCAACTATACAAGCAGCTAGTGCATTTAAAAAGCCTGTGCAAGCGTGGCGCGCGTCATCTTTTAAGGCTTGTTTGAAAGCGCTTTTAACACAAATTTCATTTTCATTTATGTCAAATTTGTAGCTGTAAGCTAAATTTTCATCAAAATACTTTTCCATTAAAAGCCCCATTTGAGCCTCATAATCAAGCCTTTCCTTGCCAAAAATCACCGCCCCAAAAGCATCGATTATGCGCCCTAGTGAGCTGGTAAAAAGCGAGCTTTGAGCGTGAATTTTAGCTAAATTTTCTAGCTTTGTGGGCGAAAAACGGGCTAAAAAATCCTTGCTTTCATCTTGCAAATTCCACTCAAAAATAAGACTTAAAGCTAAATTTGAGACATTTTTTATATCAGCGTTGATGAGCTTAAATTCGCTAAAATGCCCCACTCTTTCATACTTTGCTAAATCCGCCTTAAAAATCTCTCCGCCCCAAATTTTGCCATCATCGCCATAACCCGTGCCATCAAAGGCAAAGGCAAGCACCTCATCAAAAATGCGATGCTCAAAAAGCGTGGCGCAAAGGTGCGCGTAGTGGTGCTGGACTTTGAAATTTGGCTTTAAATCCCCATAATCAAAGTGTGGGTGCTTGTCGCCGATGAGCGTGTCAAAGTGCAAATCATAGTTTCGCACGAAAAATTCAAGCGAATTTGCAAATCGTTCGCGTGTATCCACGCTTTTCAAATCGCCTATGTAAGGGGATATGACGAGCTTTTTGTCATAGCTTATCACAAATTCATTTTTTAGCTCAGCCCCTAATGCAAGGGCATTTTTGCGCGAAAAATGCTCGTCAAGCTCTATATACATAGGGCTAATGCCCCTTGAAGTGCGTAAAAACATTATTTCATTATCGATAACTTGGGCTATGCTATCATCGCTTGGGTTTTCAATCTCTCTTTCAAAGCCCAAAAACGCGTCAAAGACACCATTTAGCTTAAAAAACAAATCCTCTTCCTTGTAAATAATGCTCTCTCCGCTTAAATTTGCACTTGTAGCGATGATAGGGCTTTTAAAATACTCAAAAAGTAAAAGTTGGAAGGGGGTGTAGGCTAGCATAATGCCTATTTTATCGGTGTCAAAGGCGATTTGTCCTAGCTTGATACGCACCTTTAAAAGCACTATGGGCTTGACATTTGAGCTTAAAAGGCTTGCTTCCTTGTCGTTTATGTGTGCGAGTGTGTGCGCCTGTGCCAAATCCTTGCAAAGCACAGCCAAAGGCTTTGCGGGGCGGTTTTTGCGCTCTCTTAAATTCTGTATGGCTTTGTCATTAAGCGCATCGCAGATGAGATGAAAGCCGCCCACGCCTTTCATCGCAAGGATTTTGCCCTCTTTTAAAAGTGCAGCAGCTTGCTTAAAGGCGTTTTCATCTGTAAAAAGTGTTGATTTGTCAGCACTTTGCAAGCTCACTTTGATGGCGCATTTAGGGCAGGATATGGGCTGAGCGTGAAAACGGCGGTTTTGTGGGTTTTCATACTCGCTTTGACAATGCTTGCACATTTTAAATTCGCTCATAGTGGTGTTTTTTCTGTCATAAGGAAGCCTTTTAATAAGCGAAAATCTCACCCCACAATGCGTGCAAGTGATAAAAGGGTAATGAAAACGCGCATTTGTCGGCTCATAAAACTCTTTTTCACACTCAGCGCAAAAAGAAAAGTCGCTTAAAATCGCGCTTGTTTTTACGCTCGTTTGCGAAAGGCTTATGCGAAAGTCGCTATATATAGGGCTTTTGCACTCGCTCATTTTGATTTGCTCGATTTTTGCTAAGGGGGGTAAATTTGCCTTTAAATCGCTCAAAAAACTTTCGCACTCGCTTTTAGCGCATTGTAAGATGATGACAACGCCCTTTGTGTCGTTATACACCTCGCCCAAAAGCCCTTTTTTCGTGGCTAAATTAAAGACAAGCGGACGAAAGCCCACGCCTTGCACCAGCCCTGAAATTTCAAGCTTAAATGAAGAGTGGCACATCGCTCACCTTGCAGTTTTTTAGGTGTTTGAGCGTGTTTTTAGTAAGGCTTTTGCACTCAAAGAGTGAGCCACTGATAATGGCAAATTCGGCAAGTCCTTTTTCTCGCAGTTCATCGTAAAAATCACGCAAAAAATACACCAAGCTCTCCACCGCTCCATAAGCGATATTGCCAGCCTCCACGCCCGCAAGCATAAAGCTCATCGTTGAACGCAAAGTCCTTGTGTAGTCAAATTCCTTGCCATTTTCCTTGAAACGAAAGTCAATTTTCACACCGCGGGGCAGTTTTGAGCTATCGCTTAGCTCTAAAAGCTTGTGTGCGGCTTTTTGCGTCTCATCATCAAGCCCAAGCATTTGTCCCACAAGCCCTAAAAGCGAAAAAAAGTTATTTTTCACCTTAAATTCGCCATTTAAAAGTTTAAAATTTTGCTTATAATTTTCAAAAAGCCTTGCACCCACTTCATCAGCGCAAATGTCAGCATAAAGCTGCTTTGCGTCGCGTGGCAAATCAAGCTTTAAAAGGTTTGTCCCCTTATCCACAAGCAAAATGTCATCATCATTTTGACTAAGCTCCAAAAGCAAAGCGCGCTCATCAAAGCGGCTCAAAATATAAGAAATTCGAGCCATATTTTTGTCATCTTTGCTTAAAATAAGCTCCCTTGCCTTTTTGTTGATGAAACTAAGCCCGTTAAGCACGATGAGCCTTTTATCAAGCTCATAAATTTCAAAGTCAGCACCTAAATTTTCGCGCTTTGTAAAGGCTAAAAAATTCACATTTTTTTCAAAAAGTTTCTCGCCAAGCGCGAAAAAGAAAAGATTATGCGGGAGTTTGTGCCTAAATTCGTTAAATTCAAGCTGATATTTGTTGCGAAAAATCGCCGAAAAACGAAGTTTTATCAGCGGTTTTTCAAGGCTTGCGAGTAGTTTGAGATTTTCGTTAGAGCAAACAAATGCCGATTTTATCGCCTTTATGTCAGTAGCCATTAAAAAATCTTTTTGCCACTCGCCCTTAAAAAGCTCTATTTCATAAACTCCAAGTTCGTTTTTGATGAAAAAACTCTGCCCCGCACAAAGGCGCGACACGCTTTCATCAAGCAAGGCGTTAAAATTTGCCCTTGAAATAGGCTCAAAACTCGCCCCATCAAAGCAAAGCTCATCATTTACAAACTCGCCCCATTCGTTGTCAATCAACTCGCCTTTTTCTTGGTAAGCCCTTGAATTTAAGCTTGTTAAAAAATCCTTTTTAGCGAAGTTTTTTTGAATTTGGCTTTGCTCTATGCTTTCATTTTCAAGGGCTTGCACCTTAAAATCTCGCACAAAAACCGAATTTGGCATATTTTCAAGGCTAGTGCAAAATTCATTTATAGCCTTTTCGCTTCCTTGCACCTTTAAAGTGATGATTTCTTGGGACTTTTCAAGGCTAAAATTCAAATTTTTAGCATAAAGACACAACAAATACTCGAAAAAATCATTCCCACTCGTGTAAGTAAAATCAAATCTCAAAAGCACGACATTCCTATCCACGCCGCCATTTTACGCAAGGCAAGCGTTTTTAAAGCAAGTTATTTTGAGATTTTAGCAAAAATTTACCAAAATTTCACGCCTTTTTGAGTAAAATTCGCTAAATTTTCTCTCAAATGTAGGGCAAAATGTCAAAATGTGCTTTGGGGTGCATTTTCAATGATTTAAGGCAACTTTGCAAGGCGCAAAAGTAAGGATACCTTGTTTCATCTTGCACGCTTAAATTTTGTGTGGTTTTGCCTGTGAAATCATCGCCGTTTCTTGTGAGTGAATTTTAAGCAAATTTTACAAGGCAAAGCGGATAAAAATTTTGTCTTGTTTTGGAAAAATTTAAAAATATCGCCGTGTTACAAGCTATTTTACAGCACAACAAAATCAAACGCTTGTCATTTTGAGCGTTAGCGACTAGATGGCTTACAAGGCGCAGCAAAACTCTATATTGTCATATTGAGCCGCAGGCGAAATATCCACACAATTTAAGACACGCTTTTTATTTTATGGATACTTCGCTTTCTTGCGAAAGCTCAGTATGACAAAGATTTTATTATTTTAAGCTTTCACTCAAAAATAAAAACCTCAAATCATTGTCATTTTGAGCGTAGCGAAAAATCCACGCTTTAAAGGTGTAATTTGCATTTTAAATTTATGGATACTTCGGCTAACGCCTCAGTATGACAAGGGCTATTAGTATGTCAATGTAAAGAGTTTTTGGATACTTCGCCAAAGGCTCAGTATGACAAACAAACCCTTGTCATTTTGAGCGTAGCGAAAAATCTCAAACATTGTCATTTTAAAGCATTTTAAAAGGCAATTCAACGAGTTGCAAGGCGCAAGCCGCAGCAAAAATCCACAAAGAAGTATTTTTAAATTTATTCTAACACCACAGCAGCAAGCGCAAAATAAGGCATATAATAGTTTTCAAAGATTACTTCGTCCTTTCTTGTGCCTTGTGGGTCTAAATCAAGCACTGCACATAAGACACCTTTTTTGTAATTTTTTGCGGGAAAATCTTTGCTTTCTATAAAATTATTAAGCATTTCTTCAAGTTTTTTAGGCGCATTGTTTATCTTATCATTATCAATCTTTTTGCTTATAGGACAAGAGCAAAATATGGGGATATTTAAAAGCACAACTTTAAAAGCTGAATTAGCAATCTTATCATTTCTAATTTCTGTCCTAACGCTATCTAATTGTATCAAACCTTGTTGGATTATTCCCATTTTTTTATACTCTTTATCTTTGTCATCATTATATATCTTTTTTATAGTTTCCGCAAAATTATCTGTTTGTAAATTAAACCAAATGTTCTTTACTTCTATCCACGCTTCAATTTTTTGATTTTCTAACATACACCAAAAATCCACAAATCTATTTTTTGGCTTTTTATTTGATTTATAGTTTAAGTGCCATTCACTTAAAACATAGGGGGTTATACTATGCAAACTATGCGATATACTTGCATAACTCTTTTTTTCGCTATACGCTAATGGAAACAAGCCTTTTATATACCCTTTACCTGTAAAGATTGCAAGGTTTGTTTCAAATACTTTTTTAGTAAATTCTTCAAAAAATTTTTTAAAGGCAATCCAGCTCTTTTTGTTTTTATAGTCGCAGTTCTTATAAGATGTCTCTAATAACTCGTATGTATAGGGCTTGTTATCAAGTAATTTTATTTTCATTATTTTTTAATCCTTTTCTATATTTGAATCTTAAATCGTAATTATACAGCATTGCTTTAAATCAAAGGCAAATGGCTGAATTTTTAGATGAAATCGTAGCAAATGTCAAACGCGAGCGGCGAAAACGCGGCATTTCACAGCTAGCACTTGCGGGGATTTTGGGGCATAAATCGCCAAATTATATCGCTAAAATCGAAACCCGCAAGCACGAGGCAAACTACAACCTACACCATCTTTTCATCATCGCTAATGAATTTGACATAGACATAAAGGACTTGCTGCCCGATATGAAAGGCGAGTAAGTTTTCATTTGAAATTCTGTGCTAAAATACCCCAAAAATTCACAAAAAGGACAAAAAATGAAATTTAGTGGCAAAAATGTGCTTATCACAGGGGCTAGCAAGGGCATAGGCGCGAGCATTGCGCGGGTGCTGGCGGGTTTTGGCTTAAAGGTGTGGATAAACTACCGCTCCAAGCCCGAACTTGCCGATGCTTTAAAAAAAGAGATAGAGCAAAACGGCGGCAGCGCGGCGGTGATTTGCTTTGATGCAAGCGATGAAGCGGCTTTTGAATCTGGTATAAAGGCTATTTTAGAGGCTGATGGCGAGCTTTCATACCTTGTCAATAACGCTGGTATCACAAACGACAAACTTGCCTTGCGTATGAAGTTAGAGGATTTTTCAAGCGTCATCAACGCAAACTTAAATTCAGCATTTTTGGGCTGCCGCGAGGTGCTTAAAGCGATGAGTAAGGCGCGTTTTGGTGCGGTGGTAAATATCGCTTCCATAGTCGGTGAAATGGGCAATGCAGGGCAGGCAAACTACTCCGCAAGCAAAGGCGGTATGATAGCGATGAGCAAAAGTTTTGCCAAAGAGGGCGCAGGACGCGGTGTGCGCTTTAACTGCGTAACCCCCGGCTTTATCAAAAGTGATATGACAGAGGCTTTAAGCGAGGAAATCAAAGGCGCATATATGGCAAATATCCCGCTCAAACGCTTTGCCGAGCCAGATGAGGTGGCAAATGCGGTGGCGTTTTTGCTGAGCGATTATGCTTCTTATATCACGGGCGAAACGCTTAAAATCAACGGCGGACTTTATATGTGATAGTTTTTCGCAAAATTTGCTCTAAATTCAAAAATGCTGAATTTTGCGGTTAAGATGATAAAAATTCACACAAAAAAGCGACACAAAGCCACTTGCTTTTTGTCGCTGATGAATTTTTATCAAACAAATATGAAAATTTAAAGATTTTATCCTTAAAACATAAAACGCTTTTGAAACCAAAAACGCTTTAAATTTAAGGGTAAAATTTATCATCGCAAGTGCGACAAAGGCTTTTTGCTAAAACGCTTTTTAGCATTTTAGCAAAGGTGAGCGCAGGGTTAAATTTGCTTAAAATTTTGCTTAAATTTCACGCGCTCAAAGCCTCAACGCTTGCCTTAAATTTAGCTTTTTATGCCTCTTCTTTTTTCAAAAATGTGATTTTTTCGTTGCAAATGCGGCAGCGCACATCTTTTTCTACCACTTGAATTTGACGATGCACATCAAGGGAGACATTGTGGATTTTGTCAGCACAAGCGCAGGTGTAGTAGTAGCCTTGATGCTCTATGTTATCATCGACATAGCTCACTTCATCAGCAAGCGCACCGCCATCGCTCATCATCGCTTGCGTGCGGACGAATTCGGTGATTTTCATATCTTCAAACAAAATGTGTTCTAAAAGCCATTTTTTCGAGATGAGATAAAGGCGTTCTTTTAAGTCGTTTGTCGTTTTTATCGAGCCGATTAAATGCACCATACTTTGGATTATCTCTTTGTGAATGCGGCGGTGTGGCTCTAACTCAGGGTAGTTGATACTTTCCATATATTTTTCTTCATCGGAAAAGTGGTCGCGCATATAGTGAAAAAATTCAGTCAGCAAGTCCTTAATCTTGCGTTTGCTCACGGAGCGGTCGGCTATGCTTTCCACTGCACCAGCCAGCTCAAAAAGCTTTTTGTGCTGCTCGTCTATCATCGGGTTGTCTATGCTATAATCATCACACCATTTTGGTAGCAAATCTCTCTCCATTCACTTAAAATTTACAAGCTTATTATAGCATAAAAATGTTTTTTGTAAATGTTTTAGTGTTAAAATAACAAAAAATTTACAAAAAGGGGCGAAAATGGCGGCGAAAATTCTCTTGCTTGAAGATGATATAAATTTAAGCGAGATAGTAGAAGAACACTTGACAGATGAGGGTTACAGCGTGGATTTGGCAACAGATGCGCAGCAAGGGCTTGATTTAGCTTATGAAAAAAACTATGATTTGTGGATTTTAGATGTCAAAGTGCCGCTAGGGGACGGCTTTTCGCTGCTGAAAGAGTTGCGCAAAAGCGGCAAAATGACGCCTGCTATCTTTCTCACTTCGCTAAACACCGCCGATGATTTGAAAGAAGGCTTTAACTCGGGCTGTGATGATTATATCAAAAAGCCCTTTGAGTTAAGCGAGCTATCTTTGCGCGTGGAAAATATCTTAAAAAGGGCTTTTGCGCACCAAAATGAAGATTACGAAAATTTAGGAAATGGCTTTAAATTTGCCCTAAATTCACACATTTTGTATCAAAACGACAAGGCTATCATCTTGCCGAGCAAGGAAATAGGGCTTTTAACCTTGCTTTTAAAGCACAAAAACGAATTTTTAAGCGTTGAAAAAATCTTTGACGAGCTTTGGGAATATGATGAAGAGCCTAGCGAGCTATCTTTGCGCGCTTATGTGAAAAATTTACGAAAATTGCTTGGCAAGGATTGCATAGTCAATCAAAGGGGACGAGGGTATAGCTATGTCCGAGGCTAAATGGGTTACGCGCTCGATTTTGCTGATTTACCTTACCACAACGGGCGTTTTTTTGGCTATATTTTTCGTGCTGTGGTATGACAAACTTTACGATGAGCTAGTCGTTGAGAAAAGCAGAGTATTAAGAGACACGCACCGCACCATAGTTTTAAGCGTGCTTAATGCCCGCTACACCCCGCTAAAACAATCCTGCCAAGACATAAGCAACGCTTCAAACATTAAATTCGCGCTCATCGACAGCGAAAGTGTCCTTTGCTCGACTCTGTCCTTTGAGCTTGAAAACGCCGAGATAAAGGCACTTGATGAGGACAGATACAAGGGCAAATTTCGCGGGATTTACAAAAACAGCGTGTATTACACGGGCTTGATGAGGACTTCGGGGTATTTTTTAGGGCGTGCGGGCTTTGGCGATGAGGCGCGTGAATTTGTGGAATTTTCTAGCGAAAAGGACGACAAAAAAGAACAAAATAACACTCAAAAAAAAGGCGAAAAAGCCCAAAATTTAAGCACCGATGAGAGCGAAAAAAACGGCTTTGAAAAAGAATTTAACGAAAAAGACATTTTGGACGAAAAGCACGCCCTGCACGAAAGGCGCGATTTTTACGAACGCCGTGCAAATTTAGACGAACGCCAAGCGCGAAAAGAACGCCACCTTGCAGCGCAAAACAAGCGCCACCTTGCCCAGCCAGCTGCCTTTCAAAAGGGCTATTTATACACCTTTATCGAGGGCGAAAATGTAAGCCACGACTTGCTTTTAATCCGCCTACAAGTGCTTTTAAGCGCGCTTGCAAGTTTTGTGCTTATCGCATTAGTGTCGCGCTTTTTGGTGAAAATCGCGCTCAAACCGCTTGAAAGCAAAATCACAATGTTAAATTCTTTCATCAAGGATTTCACGCACGAGATAAACACGCCTTTGAGCGTGATTTTGCTAAGCATAGAGCAGCTTGAAAAACAGCAAAACATTGACACCACGAAATTTGCGCGAATGAAACTCGCCGCAAAGACACTTTCACAGACTTATTCTGATTTGATTTTCTTAACTTTTCCTGACACGATTTCAAACGAAGAAGAGCGCATAGTGATGAAAGAGGCGATAAGGGAGCGTTTGGAGTATTTTAGACTCTTTTTTGAGCGCAAGCAAATCGCTTTGAGCGTTGATTTACAAGGCGATAGCACCATTTTAGCCAGCAAAAGCAAAATCAACAAAATGCTTGACAATCTCATCTCAAACGCTATTAAATACAACAAAAAAGGCGGTTTTGTGAGCGTGAATTTAAAGGGGCGCGCATTAAGCATAAAAGACAGCGGATACGGCATAGATGAAAAAAATCTCACAAAAATCTTTGAGCGCTACGCCCGCTTTAACAGCGACCAAGGCGGCTTTGGCATAGGACTTAGCCTAGTGAAAAGCATTTGCAAAGAATACCACATAGAAATTTCTTGCCACTCAAAACTCGGCGAGGGCAGTGAATTTGTGCTGAATTTTTAAGCATTTTTAGCTAAATTTAGGGCATTTTTAAATTTAACGCCATTTTTCTGCCTTTAATGCGCCTTTTTTAAAGGCATAGCAAAGCACCAAAATCGCCACGAAAAAGCTACAAAACTGCGCGGCTGGATAGCTCGCCCAAATGCCATCAAGGGCGTAAAATTCAGGCAACACCATAAAAAAGATAAGCACAAACACCAAAGTGTAGGCTATGGTTACGATGAAAGAGCTTACAGGGCGTTGAATGCTTTGAAAAAAGCTCGCCACGCTCATATTAAAGCCGATGAAAATGAAAGCTATGAAATAAACGCTCATCGCGCTTTCCACATCGCGTAAAAACTCGATGTCAAAGCCACCTGCGCCGTCTTTTTGCAAGAAAAGCACGACTAAATAATGACTAAACGCCATTGAAAGCGCGTAAAGCACGACACCAGCGGACAAAGAAAAGGACAAGGCGAATTTAAGCATTTGCAAAAGCCTGTCATAAGCCCTTGCGCCGAAATTAAAGCTCACTATGGGTTGTATGGCTTGTGAAGCGGACAGAAGTATGGTAAAAAGGATTATACCAGAATACATAATCACGCTATACATTGCCACAGCTCTATCTCCGCCAAGTGAGACTAAAAGATGATTTGCCACAAGCATAACCAAACTCGCGCTTAACTCCGCACTTGCCTGTGCTACGCCGTTTTGAGCTGATTTTAGCAAAGCCTTGATTTTCATCGCCCACACGAAATAAATCTGCCCCTTGCGCCTTAAAAAATGTGAAAGCAGTATCAAAAAGCCTATGCCGTGTCCGCAAATAGTCGCTAAACCCGAACCCACAAGCCCCCACTCAAAGATAAAAATGAAGGTGTAGTTTAAAACGACATTGCTGCACGCTCCAACTATCATCGCAAACATAGCTAACATAGGGCGTTTGTCGTTCATCGCAAAGACATCAAGCAAGGGGTGCAACACGATGACAAATGAGCCTAAAAAGATGATTTGCAAAAACTGCTTGCTTAAAGGGGCGATTTTTTCGCTTGCTCCCAAAAGCACCACTATCTCATCGCAAAAGGCGTAAAAAAGCAGCCCAAAGGCTGTCCCGCTGATAAGCGCAAAGTAAAACACCGATGAAAACACCTCTCGCGCCTTTTCATCTTCGCCACGCCCCAAATGATAGGACGCGATACTTGCTGCGCCTATGCTAAACAAAAGCTCATAAGCAATCAGCACAGGAAACACAGGCCAAGCTATCCCCACAGCAGCCAGCGCGTCCTCGCCAAGCTTTTGCCCTAAAAAAATCCCATCAACGACATTGTAAGTAGAAAGTGCGAGCATAGCGCACAAAGAGGGCAGAAAATAGCGAAAATAAAGCTTATAAACGCTTTGGTTTTTTAAATCAATCTTTTGCATACAACGCCTTTTTGTTCTCCGTGTGAAACGCCATTTGAGCGTGAATTTGGGCTGAATTTTGCCTTAAATTTATAAATTTTAACGCTTCTTTGCATAAATTTGCCTAAATTTTGTGAATTTAAGGGGTTATTATAACAAAAATTTACATTAAATTTAAACTCTTTTGTCAAAAAGTGCTATGTTATGACTGCAAGGCTTGTTAAATCATCATTTTAAGCAAATAGCCACAATTTAAATTCCAACCAAAACGCCTTAAAGCAATTTTTCATTTATGTCGATGATAAGCGGGTTGTAGGCTTTTTCACAAATGAGCAAGCTGTCGCCTACTTTGAGTTTTGCATACTTTTGCGTAAATTCGCTTTGTGAAAGCGTGATTTTGATGATATTTTGTCCCATTAAAAGCGTCAAGATGATGAGTAAATCGGCTTTTTTTATGTCAAGCACGCTGGCGTTAAGCTGTAATTTTGCCGACAAATTTGAGTGCGCAAAAAGCTCATTTGGCGGTGCATCTGCTATCACGCTCCCGTCTTTTAGCTCTATGACACGGCGTGCAAGCTTGTAAATCTCGCCTATGTCGTGGCTTACAAGCAAAGTGGTGAGCTTAAAATGCGCTGTGAGCTTTAAAATCTCATCTTGCAAAAAACTTCTCATTTTAAAATCAAGCGCGGACAAAGGCTCATCAAGCAACAAAATGTCTGGCTGCGTGATAATCGCCCTTGCAAGTGCCACTCTTTGACACTGCCCGCCTGAAAGGTGCGCTGGGTAGGATTTAGCAAGCTCACTAAGTCCCATAAGCTCCAAAAGCTCGTCAATCTTGCCCTTATCCTCGCCCTTAGCAAGCGCAAAGGCAAGGTTTTCACGCACGCTTAAATTTGGAAAAAGCGCATAGTCTTGGAAAACAAAGCCCACTTTTCGCTTTTGCGGTGGCAAAAAAATGCCCTTTTGGCTGTCAAACCACACCTTTTCGCCCACTTTTATAAAGCCAAATTCAGGCTTTAAAAGTCCTGCGATAATCCGTAAAATAGTCGTTTTGCCCGCTCCGCTTTCTCCATAAATAGCCACAAAATCACTTTGCTTAAATTCCTTGTCAAATTCCAAAAGCAGGTTGCCTTTGGCACTTTTTATGGGTTGTTTTATGTGAATTTTTATCGTTGAAATGCTCATTTTAGCCCCACGAAGTGAATTTTTTATTGACGAAAAAAAGCGCGAGCAAGATGATGAAGCTGAGCGCAAAAAGCACAAAGGCGTATTGATGCGCAAGCGTGTAGTTTAGGGCTTCTAGCTCGTCATAAATGGCTATACTTGCCACCAAAGTTTCGCCTTTTTTATGCCCGCCTATCATCATCACCACGCCAAATTCGCCCACAGTGTGCGCAAACGCCACAACAGCACCCGTAAAAATGCCGACTTTTGAATTTGGCAAAATGACGCGTAAAAGCGTGGTGAGCTTGCTTTTGCCAAGAGTGTAGGACACTTCGATGAGATTTTTAGGCACGCTCGCAAAGGCACTTTGAATGGGACCGAGCATAAAGGGCAGCGAAAAAACCATACTCGCCACAACTAGCCCTTCAAAGGTGAAAACAAGGCGAATTCCAAAGGTTTCGTTAAAGAATTTGCCGATAGCGCTCATCGGCGAAAAGGCTACCAAAAAATAAAAGCCCAAAACACTGGGCGGCAAGACAAGTGACATAGATGAGATGACTTGCACTACGCTTTTAAGTGGAAATTTCACAAAGACAAGAGCGTAAGCAAGGGCAACACTCACAAAAAAAAGCAAAAAAGTAGTGATAAAAGCGAGCTTAAAAGTGATATAAAGGGTTTGTAAAAACTCAGCGTTTAAAAATGCCATTTGTTCTCCTGTTTTAGGCGTTTGGGTTTTGTTTTAAAGTTGCTTTTTTGTCTTTTTTTGGTGTTTTGTTTTAAATTTGCCTTTGTTTGTTTGGCGTTTTTTCTAGCCTTTTTTATTTTGCATTTTTGCTTTTTTCTAGCCTTTTTGTTTGGCGTTTTATTTTTTATTTAAATTCACCTTTGTTTTATACTCTACCTTGTCAATTCGCTTTTTGTTTATATTTTGCTTTTTGCCTTTTCGTTTGGCGTTTTTAGCTTTTTTTGTTTTGAATTTGCCCTTGCGCCTTGCTTGCGCTGACTTTATGTTTTGGCGCAAATTTGCTTTGCCTTAAAATGCCCTTTTTTATAATTTGCCGATTTTAGCATAAAATGATAAACGACTTTTTACAAAGAGTAAATTTTAAAATGCTGTGAAAAGAATTTTGTTTTTATGAGAAATTCAAAGCATAAAGCCTTAAAATTGAGACACTTTTTGTGAATTTAAGCACAAATTTAAGCTTTTTATCACAAAGCTAACTCAAAAAGTGGCTTAAAAAGCCACTTTTAAGCACTACATCACTCGGCGAATCTTGCTAAAATCCTGCCTTGATTTGTAGCGACAAATCGCGTCTT